>Ga0193717_1000018_pt1 | contig 223389 bp, 178 predicted proteins | sample U2c2metaG_FD_145900 | JGI IMG/M metagenome (GOLD analysis project Ga0193717, IMG submission 145900) | Soil microbial communities from a riparian zone of the East river system, Colorado, United States - U2c2 | ecosystem: Environmental > Terrestrial > Soil > Riparian zone | place: USA: East...
TGAAAGTAAGTTGCATCTACTTTCAGAATCTGGGAACAAGTTCAGTCCGGCTGTCAGGCGGCACGCCCACAAGTTTCGCTCCACAGTCAGGACCATTGGCTGGTGGAACAGAATTTGGCGTCAACGCCTACAACACGACGCTGCCGGACGTCTGGTTCGGAGACATTCGCGGAACCGCGTCTATCTCCGCCGGCTCAATGAGGCTCACCTCGCCCGCCGGCGCTGCTCCCGGGCCGGTCGACCTCAAGGTCATCTATCCCAACGGACTGCAGGGGTACGTTGCGCAAGGCTTCTCGTACGGACCCTTTGTGCAGAACATGGTTTACAACGGCTCAGCTCCTACAGGCGGCGCACCGGCAACACTGACTGGCTTCGGCCTTCCCGTCGACAGCAGCGGAGGCTCTGTCACTGTCGGCGGAAGCGCTGCCACCATCACCAGTGTTGTGGAACAGTATCCCCCCTGGACAGGAGAATCTGTTCCAAGCACATACCTCAAGTTCACCTTGCCTGCAGGTACGCCGGGCTTCGCCGATCTTCAGGTACAAACGCCGAACGGCTCCTCCACCCTGTCGCGCGCGGTCTTCTACGCCTCGAGCGTAAACAGCTACGCGTTCACCGGGACGCCCTCGGCGGTTGTCTATGACAAGAAACGCAATCGCGCCTACGTCCTCATCAAGACCCAGGTCCTGGTCTTCGATGCAGGCTCCGGCGCGTTCCTCTCCCCCATAAACGTCCCTACCGCAAATGGGGTCTTCGATCTTCGCGATGCCGCCCTTAGCATCGACACAAATTACCTTGTCGTAAGTAACTCCGGCGACGGCTCAGTCGCCGTCCTCGATCTGGAATCGCCTGGTTCAAGCTATCCCCTTGCACTTCCGGACCTGGTCTCCAGGAACGGGAATTGCAGTGCAGGACCGTCCACTGTTGTCGCAGTCGCGGGAGGTAAGGCGCTTGTTCTTCCCGAAACTTCAAACCCCGATTGCGGTTCCCCTCGCTACGACGCACTTATCAACATTACGGGACACAGCAGTTCGTCGATCCCGTTAGGCATTACCGTGGGCTCTTACGCGCTCTACAGGGCACAGGCGCAGAGTAATGGGGATGGCACGCTGGTTCTGATCAAATTCGGCGACGGTTCGTCGTCCTGTTACAGCCCAGCTGGTGGCTTCGGGGTAATTCCCTGCCCGATTGGCGGTTACTCCGAATCGATCTCGGCAGATGGAAATCTTCTCACCGCAGATCTGCGCTTTTTCGACGCATCGGGCAGAACTCTCGGAATAGTCGCCCAACCGCAAGCGCTCTACGGGTATTCACTCACACCGGAGTATCCACCCGCCAGCGCTACAATCATGCTGCGAGGAGCGCGACTCAATGCGGCAGGCAGCCTGTACTTTGTGCCGCACACAGGCTACTTCGAGATCATCGATGCGCTGACTGCAACTTTGCGCATGCGCTTCTCTCTCAGTGAGACCGTGCAAGATGTAACCAGACCTATCGCAACGGATGAAGGAGGCAAGCAGATCTTCTTTCTCACCAGTGCGGGCCTTACGGTCGTCAATATGGGGCAGGCACCGCTCTCCGTTGGCCATCTCGGAGCGACACAACCGGTCTCTGGGGGCGTAATTCAACTTCGTGGAAGCGGCTTCGATTCCAATACGACAGTCATGATCGACACCTCACCCGCCAACGCATCTTTCGTGGACGAGAACACCATGAACATTACGCTGCCTTCACTTCCCTCCGGACCTCACGACTTGATCCTTCAACGAACCGATGGTTCTTCCATCACGGCGAGGGGTCTAATCTTTATCCCTTAGCAATCGGAGGTCGCCTGCGGACGGTTTCGAGTCAGGCGATCGAACATTCTAGCGTTGTGGCCGATGTTTGCCATCGTGAGCAGTTCTACGTGGACAGCCATCTGACTCTGACGTACCACCGGAAGCGAATCATCTGGGAACGAAACACCACGTCCTAGATCTCACGGCAAGTACGTCGATGTGTACGACTTCCCAGATGGCCGTCTGGAAATGGCGCCAAAAAGATCACCGTTGTGAGAATATTTGCGGGTGACATCATCGATTGGCAAAACCCGGTAATCGCCAGAGATAATCCAGGCGTGAAGCTTCCCCACGCTGCCATCATCGTCGTGCATCGTACGGATGGAAGCGGAACGACGAACATCTTTACCAATTATTTGAGCAAGGTAAGCGCCTCGTGGTCGAAGAAATTAGGCAATGGTCTCGCCGTGGAGTGGCCTGCCGGAATCGGTGGGGATGGGAGTAAGGGGGTTCTCGCGGCGGTAAAGCACAATCCAGGGACTATCGGTTATCTCGAACTCAACTACGCGAAAGACGCCAATGTTGCATTTGCATCGATCCAAAATGAAGCTGGTGAGTTCGTCCAGCCGACACCTCAGAGTGCATATCTCGCAGTGAATGCTGCAACGGGTATGCTTGCTCAGGATGTGAGAACGCCTATTGTTGACCCACCGGCCAGTGCCAAGGGTGCCTACCCGATTACCGGTTTGAGTTATATCCTGATCCCAAAAGACAATCAGCATGTGGGTCGAGAACAAGAATTGTTGAAGGGCTATATCGCCTATGTTCTCTCCACCGGGCAGAACGTTTCTGAACAGCTCTACTACGCGAAGCTACCGAGTGCCGTTCAGCAACAAGGAGAAGCAGCCCTTGCGCAATTGACTCAGAACGGCCAGCCCTTGAAATGAAAATCCGTGCGCGGGGCGGATGGAAATGTGGAAATCGCAAAAGCAGCGATTTCGCACATTCCCACCGCACGACGACTACGAGGTTATACTGACATTTCTACTTTGCACGCTTAGCGACATTTCAGCTTTGCAGCAACATGACGTGCAGGAGCAAACCGATAAGCTCGTAGCTCCGCAAAGCCAAAATGTCGCTGCCCCATCCTGATGGTTGAGGTTCGGAGGCGGCGGATGGGTTGGCTCCAGATAAGAGTTACGACGGGTTGAGGTCTTGACCGAGGTACTGACTGGCCGAACCAACCATGTCCATTTCCAGGAGACCGATCATGACAAGATTGCTCTATGTGGAAGCGTCGCCCCGAGGGCATGATTCCAAGTCCATTCAAATGGCCGATGCTTACCTTGCCGATATCCGCGAGCAGAACCCGGCTCTCGAGATCGACACGCTTCGTCTCTGGGAAGAAAAGCTTCCCGAGTTTGATGGAATCAAGGCTGCAGCCAAGATGAACATCATCAGTGGCCGAGATCAGAACGCTGAGCAACGGACGGCATGGGACGAGATCGTCGAGATAACGAATCGTTTCATCTCGGCGGACCGATATCTGTTCGCCGTGCCGATGTGGAATGGCGGCATTCCTTATCGGCTGAAGCTGTACATCGACATCATCCACCAGCCGGGTCTGCTGTGGGGTCTGGAGGCCGAGACGGGATATTTCGGTCTGCTCAAGAACAAGCATGCGACGCTGCTGCTGACCTCGGGCGCCTTTGCCCCTAACTTCCCGTCCCCGGCGTTCGGCATCGACCATCATTCGACTTACATGCGTGACTGGCTAAACCAGGCCGGAGTCACGAATATCGACGAAGTCCGGTTCCAGCCAACCGACCTGACGGCGGATCCGGAAGGCGATCTCGAAAAGGCGAAGAACTCCTCGACCGATCTCGCAAGGAAGCATGGCAAGCTCTGAGCGGATTACCCCGTCTCGCCTCATCCAGTGCAGACACAGTAAATCAAAAGGGGTAAATCATGAGCAACATCGAAGCAATCCAAACAAGTCTGAGCCACGTACAGAAAGTGTGACTTCTTTCATCGAAAGGATGGGATGAAAGACATGGCAAGGATTGGTGCATTCTGCTTTCCGGGGACTGGCCACATTAATCCATTCACAGCGCTGGCGCGGAGTCTCCAGCAGCGGGGTCACACTGTAGTGATCTTTGGCATTGCCGACATCGAAGCTTCGGTGAGAGCGGCCGGAGTCGAGTTTTGCCTCATCGGTAAGAGCGATTATCCGCTCGGAACGTTGAAAAACTGGACCAACGCTTGAGCGAGCAAAAAGGTCTCGCAACTTTCCGCTTCACCGTCGAGCGGGTCAGGAATACCGCGCTGATGATTCTCCGCGACGGACCGCAGGCAGTTCGCAGCGCCAGAGTAGATGCCCTGCTGGTTGACGAAGCAGACATGGGCGGAAGTGTGGCGGAGCACCTTGGTCTACCCTTCATATCGATTGCCTGCTTTCCGCCTCTGGTTCAGGACGATCGGATTCCCCCCTTTTGCTTTAGCTAGAGCGCAGGTCAGAGTTGGCTCAGTCGATTGCGCAACCGGCTGGGCTTCCGGTTGCTTTCTCGCATGGCCGCACCGATTTTTTCGGCAGTCAACGACCAGCGCCGGGCATGGGGTTTGAAGCCCTTCAAGCGCTCCACCGATGCGCTGTCGCCTCTGGCCCAGATTGCACAGTTACCCGCGGTGCTTGAGTTTGAGGTCGGTGATCGGCCTCCGATCCTCCATTACACAGGCCCGTTTGTAGATCCTAGACAGCGGCCCAGTGTTGACTTTGAATGGAACCGGCTGGATGGTCGACCATTGGTGTATGCGTCTCTTGGCACGCTGCAGAACCGATCGCAGGATATTTTCCGCGTCATAGCAAACGCATGCGCGAGTCTTGATGTTCAGCTTGTGATCTCGCTTGGTGGCGGGATCGATCCCGAGCGGTTGGGCGTTCTAAGCGGCAATCCAATCGTGGTCAAGTACGCACCGCAACTCGAGATTGTGAAGCGAGCGGCGGTTGTCATCACGCATGCCGGGCTAAACACCACACTGGAGTCGCTGGCAGAGGGTGTGCCCCTGGTGTGCATCCCTCTGGGTAACGACCAGCCCGGAGTTGCTGCCCGCGTTGCAGCGCGAGGAGCGGGTGTGATCGTATCCAGGCGCAGGCTGAATGCGAAACGGCTAAGCGCAGCGGTGCAGGCGGTTCTGAAAGATGAACGGTATCGTTGTGCGGCACGCAACCTGCAAGCTTCCATGCTGTATATAGACGGGTTGCAGCGGGCTGCGGACATTGTTGAAGACGCGTTGAGAGTAGCGCCACTTCCCTATCGCGTTTTCAATAAAGACCAAACCGTTCGCGCAGCCTGACCAGTGAACTTGCCGAGATGCCGACCGAGCGGGTAGCGTCATTCGGAAAAGTGCAATTCTCTAAATTGAGACCGGCCAATTCGTGAAATCCGTACTACGAACCAAGTGACAACTGCACTATGGATTCCATCCGCCGCCCAGTGCCTGATATAGCTGAACATAACTTTGCAGCTCCGCATTCCATGCCTGAGCGAGAGCCAACTGCGATATGAAATATTGCTGTTGTGTTACAAGCACTTCTAGAAAACTTGTGGACCCGTTCTTGAAGCGAACATTTGCGAGCCGGGCTGTCTCTTGGTAGGTATTCGTCTGCTCCTCGATCTTCATCCGAAAGAGTCTTGACTGGTTGTAGCCGACAAGACCGTTCGAGACGTCTCCGAAGGCATTCTGAACTGTTTGCCTGTAACTCAATTCCGCTTCATTACGCTGTGCCCAGGCAAGGTTATAAGCGCTTCGGATAGCGCCACCAGCGTAGAGCGGTTGCAATGCTTCCGCGCCGACGGACCATACCGTGGCAGGTCCTTGCAGGAAGCTGGTCAAGGCAGTGCTTTGGGCGCCAAACTGGCCGGTTAAAGATATCTGGGGGAAAAATGCAGCCTTGGCCACACCTACATTGGCATTTGCCGACATCAGGGCTGCTTCGCTCTGACGGACGTCGGGACGCCGCTCCAGAAGCGTTGCCGGGAGCCCTGTAGGCACAGTGGCCATGTGCGGTTGACCATTCAGCACTAGACCACGTCCGATCGGTCCCGGATTTCTACCAAGCAAGATGCTGATCTGATTCTCGCTCTGCTCAATACCTTTTTGGGCATTTATCACTTCAGCTTCGGCCTGCTGCACGAGCAAGTTTGCCTGATAGACGTCAGTGATTGCGCTCTCGCCACCCTTATATTTGAGCGTGTTGATTCGTAGAATGTCCTTGTCGGCTGTGACGGCCTGTTGTGAGAAGTCCAGTCGGTAGTCGAACTGGCGCAGCTGAAAATAGGCTATGGCGACATCAGAGATCAGGGCTGTCTGAACCACACTGCGTCCATAGGTGGTGGCGAGCAACTGCGCTCGCGCTGCCTCCGTACCCCGTCGATACTTTCCCCAAAAGTCGGCAATATAACTTAGCTGTATGCCGACCGAATCGATGGTTGGTCCATTTGGCGCTAAACGGTTGCGGAGATAATCCACCCCTGCCGTTCCGTAGAGGTTAGGCAACTGATTCGCACGCGTAACTCCAACGATTGCCTGGGCCTGCTGAATACGAGTGGCAGCGATCTGCATATCATAGTTATTGATCAGCGCTTCTTTGATGAGCGCTTGTAGCGACTCGTCTTGAAACACACTCTCCCACTTAGTTTCAGCGATGGACTGAACGGCTGCCTGCGCGGCCAGATCCGGTGCGATGCCACGGTATTGTCCAGGAGTACTTACCGCTGGACGGTTGTAGTTAGGTCCGACCTTGCAGCCGGTAATCAAGAGCAGCAGCACGACAGCCGAAAATGCACCTGGGCGTATCATGATACGGGTCCTTCGTGAGTGGAGACAGGCTCGATTCCTTGCGGTGCCGGCTTCTCCTTTTTGAAGAGATAGCCGAAACGTTCGACAACATCGAAAGAGACGGGAATAAAGAAGATCGCGAGCAACGAAGCAGCCAGCATGCCTCCAATCACAACTGTGCCCAGGACCTGTCGCGAGATGGCACCCGCTCCCGTAGCCGTCCATAACGGTACGCAGCCCAGAATGAATGCGAATGCTGTCATAAGAATCGGACGCAATCGCATTTTTGCGCCGGATAGAGCGGCATCGATCAACGCTTTGCCGCTTTCATGTTCCATCTTGGCGAATTCCACGATAAGGATGGCGTTCTTAGCAGATAGGCCGATAAGCATAACGAGGCCGATCTGGGCGTAGACGTTATTGTCCAGCCGACGGAGATACAGCGCCGCAAAAGCGCCGAAGACCGCGATCGGAACGCCCAGAAGAACACTGAGAGGCAGCGTCCAACTCTCGTACTGTGCAGCCATGATCAGAAAGACGATGAAGAACGAAAGCCCAAAGACTACGCCTGGCGAAACACCCTGCGATGCCTTAACCTCCTGATACGACATACCCATGTAGTCGTACCCCATTTCGCTTGGCATCGTCCGTTGGAAAACGTCCTGCAGTGCGGCTATTGCCTGCGCCGAACTGTACCCCGGTGCTGCAGAGCCGTTGATTTGTACGCCTTGGAACTGGTTGTACTTCATCACAAATTCAGGACCGCTGCGTGGCCCGTTCCCCGTAAGCGTGCTGAGCGGTACCATCTGTCCTGAGCTATTGTTGACGTAAAACTTGCCGAGATTATCGGCAGATGTTCGATAGTTTCCTTCGGCCTGAACGTAGACTTGCCACTGGCGTCCGAAGCGATTGAAGTAGTTCACCAACGATCCACCCATGAAGGCCTGTAGTGTTTGGTACACACTTGCCAGATTGACCTGTTGACTTAGTACCTTTTCCTGGTCCACCGTGATGCCCACTTGAGGCACTCCGAAAAGTGCTGTCGTCATGACGCCTGCAAGCTCGGGACGTTTGCGAACTGCCTCCATAAAAATCTGGGTATTTTTCGCCAGGAACTCGGTTGTACTTCCGGAGCGATCTTCAAGAACAAAGGTAAACCCGCCCGAAGTGCCAACGCCCGGTATTGCGGGTGGTGGAAATGCGAACGCTATACCTGACGTGACTCTGGACAAGGCACCGGTAAGGTGACGTTTGATGGCGTCATAGCTCTCCTCATGCGATTTGCGTTCTTCCCAGCTCTTAAATGAGACGAAGAAGAATGAGCTGTATGTGGTGTTTACTCCGCTCAGCATGCTGTAGCCCACTACTGAGCTCACATTTTGAACGCCTGGGGTATCAAGAATGATCTTTTCAACCTCTTTGGATGCTTCTGAAGTACGTTGTAATGAAGCTGCATTTGGCAGCTGAAGCCCAACGTAAACATATCCCTGATCTTCGTCAGGAAGAAAGCTTCCGGGCACCTTCTTTCCGAAGAACCCAGCACCCAGGACAAACACCAGCAACAACAAAAAGGCGAAACCTGCTTTATGGATAAGGTGTTTGCAGGTATTGACGTATCCATCCGTCACTCGCCCAAAGACGCGATTGAACCAACCGAAGAACGCTCCCAGCGGGCCACGTGACTCTTTCTTTGGGCGAAGCAGCATTGCTGAGAGCGCGGGGCTTAGCGTCAGTGCGTTGAATGCCGAGAAGACGACGGATACTGCTATAGTGACGGCGAACTGTTGATAGAGCCGACCCGTGATCCCCGGAATGAACGCCGTAGGGACAAATACAGCAGCCAGAATGAGTGCGATGGCGATGACCGGGCCGCCTACTTCTTCCATTGCCTTGACAGTCGCATCATGTGGAGTCAGGCCGTGTTCGATATGATGCTCAACGGCTTCTACAACGACGATCGCATCGTCTACAACTAGTCCGATCGCCAATACCAATCCGAACAGTGAAAGGGTGTTGATGGAGAAACCGAGAAGGGGAAAAACCATAAAGGTGCCGACCAGCGACACCGGCACCGCCAACAGGGGAATGAGTGTAGCTCTCCAACCTTGCAGAAAGATATAGACAACGATAATTACAAGCACCAGTGCTTCGATTAGGGTGTGTTTGATCTCCTTGATTCCGGCAGTAACGGACAAGGTGGTATCGAGGGCAACTACATAATCAAGATCCTGGGGAAATCGAGTCTTCGCTTCCTCCATCAGCTTGCGGACTCCTGCAGCAGTTGCAACTGCATTTGCGCCGGGAGCTTGGTATACCGCTACCAGAGCCGCCGGTTTGCCGTTGAGGCGACCTATCATGCTGTAGTTCTGAGCTCCCAACTCCACACGGGCCACGTCTTTCAGCCGAAGAATTCCTTCCCCGGACCTTGCTCGCACGATGATCTGTCCAAACTCTTCGGCGGACGGAAGACGCCCAGGCGCGCGTACCGTGTAGGTGAATTGCTGTCCCGGAGGGACAGGGTCACCACCTATTTGGCCTGCTGGATTCACATTATTCTGCGCCTGTATTGCATTAATGATCTCAGGTACCGTGATCGCCAGACTTGCCAGTTTGTCTGGATTAATCCAGCAACGCATCGCGTATTGACCGGCGCCGAAGATAGACACCGACGCAACGCCCGGCACACGTGTCAAGGCGTCGTTGAGATTGATCGTGGCGTAGTTCGCCAGAAATATATTGTCGTAGGAGTTATTTGGAGAACTGAGATCGATGAGCATCAACGGCGCAGCGGTTGATTTCTGCACTGTGACTCCCTGATTCAACACGGAACTGGGCAACTGGGAGTTCGCCTGCGAAGTCCGCATCTGAGTCAGAATCTGGTCAGTGCTTGTAACCGTATCGATCCCGAAGTCCACCGTCAGGGTCATCTTCCCGTTGCTGGAATTCAACGAGTACATATAATTCATGCCGTCAACGCCCGACATTTGCTGTTCGATCGGCGTTGCGACAGACTGCGCCACAGTTTCAGCATCCGCACCTGTGTAGTTCGCAATCACCTGTATCTGTGGATCCGCGATATTCGGAAACTGCGCTGTCGGCAAACTCAACATCGACACAATGCCCGCAATGATCATCAGGATGGAGATGACAATCGCTACGATCGGCCGATTGATAAAGAATTTGGACACGATTACTCACTCCCCGGCGTGGATGCAACTTTATAAGGCTTGGGAATAACTGGCGTGCCTTGTCGCACTTTCATAAAGCCCTGAACGATGATCTTCTCGCGTGGCTTTAGTCCTTCAGTGATGATCCAGTTTGTACCAATTCGCTCGCCCACCTTCACCGGACGGAATTCCGCCTTGTTGTCAGGAGTCACGACAACGATCTGGTACATAGACTGGACTTCAATCACGGCTGCCTGCGGAACCAGCAGAGCATTCCTGCTTGTGCCGGTCTCAACGCGTACGGTGCCGAAACCACCGGGACGCAAAATTCCGTCTTTATTTGCGAACTCGGCGGCAACCTGAATGGTTCCGGTCGAAGCGGCAATCTCGCGGTTCACCAACATGATCTTTCCTTTCGCGGGAAATACGACTCCATTCGCCTGGATAAACTCGATTGGCAGCGAGGGACCTCGCGACGTACCTCCGCGAACCAAACGCGAAATGGCTTGGGCTTCGCCGAGATAATCTCTCTCACTAATGTTGAAGTAGGCTCGGATCGGATTGACTTGCGATATCGTCGTCATCTTCGTGGTCGTTCCCACGAGGTCTCCCACATTCGAATTCGATATGCCAGCCAATCCATCGATAGGCGAATACACCTTTGTCCATGCAAGGTTCAGTTCGGCTTGTGCCATGCTGGCTTTCGCCGCATCGACCTGCGCTGTGGAGGCAGCGAGAATCGAGACGTCCGTATCGAGCTGTTTCTGAGGGATCGCACTCTCAGCCGCCAAGGGACGGTCTCTCACGACATTGTTTTCAGCCTCGGATCTCTGCGCCTCAGCCATTGCGACCTGCGCCTTTGATTGATCGAGGGCCGCTACAAATGGACGAGAATCGATCTCATAGAGTAGCTGTCCCTTACGGACGAAGAAACCTTCTGAGTAATTCTTCTTGATCAGGTATCCCTGCACCTTAGGAGTGATGTCCGCGTTTATCTGACCGTTCAACTGAGCTACCCATTCCTGATAGATGGGAACGTTCTGTTCCACTACATCCGTCACCTCGACCTCGGGGGGCGGGGGCGGCGAAGGTGCTTCCTTTTTCTCGCAACCAGTAATGAACAACAGGAGAAAGAATCCCACGATAGTGGCGGGAGCGCCAAAGATGCGCTCTGGATACGGCAGTAGGGTCACAAGGCCTCCTCGCCTGTACTAAGCGAAAGCACAAACTTCAGATCACTGCTGCATATCTTCGGGGCCTGGGAGCAACTATTGACTTAACTCGATCCTGATTTGAGCGGAATTATAGCGCTCTGGAGTAATACGTGTAGCTTTCTTTTCGACAATTGCAAAATACCGTCATGGAATCGCACCGTGCGGGCTAATCAACTCTGTCGGGTCCCCTTCAGGAACCTGAGTAGTAAATGAGGAGAAGTCACGGAATTGATGTCCTGACAACAAAAAAACAGAAGTTGCGCGGCCCGTGGCAGATGGAAATATATGGAAATCGCCCAAAGTACGGTGATTCTGCATATTTCCACCGCTCGACGATTACGCTCTATACTGCCATTTCTAATAGGCACTGAACCTTGACATTTCTATCGGGCGCCAACATTACCTTGTAAACGCAAAGCTGAAATGTCGTAACTCCGCAAAGTAAGATCCTCGACACCCTTTCTTCGTCCCGGAAGCTTTGCAGTGCCCGGGGTGCCGGGATGTTCGAGTGCAGTTCTATATCCGTTGGGAGCCGCAACTTATTCGGCTACGGTTGCGACAAGCGACTCGATGGCGGCGATATTCGTAAGGAGCTCTTCAGGAAGGTTGTGCCGTGCCAGGAGATATTGTGGACTATTGTAGATAATCCACGCCCTCGCTTCCTCGTCCTGCCGGACGAGGATCTTCAATGGTAAGTCAAGAGCAACATTCGCGGAAGCCTGCATTAGCGGTGTCCCTGCTTTGGGGCTGCCAAAGATTAACAGCTTCGTTGGAGCGAGGGTCATGCCTACTTTCGCGGCCTCTCCGCTGTGATCGACGAGCGCAAAAATTTTGATCTCCTTTACACGCAAAGCATTCTCTAGTCGATCCACAGTCTCATCGACGGAGAATCTGCTCAATCGTTCCACTAAACCCTCGTTCATGGTCGGCCTCCATTCGGCGACTGGATACATCCCTCTATATTATTCGTGGCGATTTCTAAACCTGCTTCTTCGTCGATTCGAGCAGTTCTCATGGTGGCTTCCAAAGTTCTGAAAATCGGTTCAGCATCGAAAAATGGCCCGATTTACCTTGGAAAGGCTCTCTGCGTTTCATTGAGGACTAGTTTGCCCAATGCCCTGCCCTGGACCGTCGTGACAGTAGTGCCCTGCCCGAGAGCGGGGCCGCTGCCCAGCAGCATTGTCATCCTTATGAGGTTGTGCGAAGGCGATCCGGAAAGCCCCCTAGATTCACGTCCGGTGAACTCTATTGGCGGCACTCGCCCGTAATATATGCCAATCACGGCATTGTTTGTCTTCTAGTCGAACGTATAATCGGTAACTCCGAGCATATCCACACGTATCCGCCGTTTTGGGAAATATTATCGCCGTATCAGGGGACCTTGCGGAAGAGGGCAAGGCTCATGGAGGTCGAACTCATCGAAGATGAGAATATCTCGCGGTTTCACACTGATGAACTCGAATAAAGGTTCGAAACGGGTCGCGTCCAACAAGATGTACTCACGGCCATGGCTGACTCGATTTCATTTTGCCCCTTGTCTACGGCATGTTCCGCTTTTTCTTCTCATCGCCGGTCTTGTAGCGGGATGCCAGACGGGGGTGGCCACGAATCAAGAGGTTCCGACCGCTGTTCCCGTTACGGTGGCTAAAGCTCTGGTTCAAGACGTTCCTGTGCGATTACAAGCCATCGGCTCAGTGCAGACCGTCTCCTCAGTCTCAATTCGTGCGCTCGTGAGCGGTGAACTGAAGTCTGTCGGCTTTCATCAAGGAGATCGGGTACATAGAGGCCAAGTTCTGTTCACGATCGATCCACAGCCGTATGAGTCTGCATTCGCGCAGGCTCAGGCGAATCTGGCTCGGGATATCGCTAACGCCACCCGCGCCAAAGCGCAGGCTCAACGGTATGCCGAACTTGCCAGTCAGGGCGTCGTTTCTGCGGAGCAAAATGAGCAGGCTCAAGCCACAGCTGAGGCGAATGAATCGGTAGTACGCTCCGACAAGGCCGCGGTAGACGCTGCCAAACTAAACCTTAGTTACTGCACGATCACCTCTCCGATTGATGGTCGTACAGGGAGTCTCTTGATCCAGCCTGGCAATCTGGTCCAGCCGAATACCAGTGTGCTAGTGGTCATCAACCAGATCGCACCTATATACGTGTCGTTCTCAGTTCCTGAGCAATTTCTTCAGCCCCTCAAAGCTCTTGATCGCAAGTCTGCGACTGTGCTCGCAACCGTCCAGAACGATCAGTCACAACGTGCGCCAATGGTTGAACGCGGCACTCTTTCTTTCATCAACAACGCAATTGACACGTCCACAGGAACGATTCAGCTCATGGGAACCTTTCCCAATACGAGCGAGCGCCTCTGGCCAAGCCAATTTGTGAACACGGAGATCGTCCTGTCTGTCTTACGATCGGCAATTGTTGTGCCTTCAGCGGCGGTGCTTACCAGCCAAAATGGAATGTACGTGTATGTCGTAACGCCAGATGGGACGGTGCAGAGCAGGACGATCACATCCTCCGTTACCACCAATGGCTTTTCCGTCGTCACCAGCGGCCTGAAGTCTGGCGAAACGGTAGTCATTGACGGCCAAGTGGCCCTTTCTCCAGGTGCCAAGGTTTCAATACAGAAGTCGGGTAACGCAATGAAGGCGCTATGAACCTTGCCAGCCTCTTTATCCGTCGTCCGATCGCTACCGTTTTGGTAATGGCCGCGATTTTGATAGCAGGGATCGTCGCCTACCGTTCCTTGCCCGTCAGTGATTTGCCCAGTGTCGACTTCCCCACCCTACAAGTGACTGCTTCTTTACCCGGGGCCAGCGCAGAAACCATGGCTGCGTCGGTCGCGACTCCGCTTGAAAAGCAATTCTCCGCCATACCTGGCCTTACGGAGATGGGCTCAACGAGCCAGCAGAGTTCAACAACCATCACCTTGCAATTCGATCTTGACCGAGCCATTGACGGTGCGGCTGGCGATGTCCAGACGGCAATCGCTGCTGCCAGTGGACTCCTTCCACCCGGCATGCCCTCACCTCCCACCTTCCGTAAGGTCAATCCTGCCGAACAACCGATTCTTTTCCTTTCGCTCACTTCGACCACACAGCCTCTTTCCGACGTAGATTTCTATGCGGAGAACGTCGTCGGGCAGCAGATATCGATGGTTTCCGGCGTAGCACAGGTCAATATTCTGGGAGCGCAGAAATACGCAGTCCGTATTCAACTCAACCCTCTCGCTATGGCTTCCCGCGGTATCGGCATCGATGAAGTTGCGAACGCGATCCGGAATGGAAATGTTAACCTGCCGAGCGGCACGCTTTGGGGAACAACTCGGGCCTATACCGTTCAAGCTAACGGCCAACTGACCAATGCAGCAGCCTATCGCTCCCTGGTTGTAGCACACCACAATGGAGCACCCGTGCGCCTGCAAGACGTCGCCGACGTACTCGACAGTGTGCAGGTCAACAAGAATCAAAGTTGGGTCAATAGCACACCGGCGGTGATCCTCAACATCCAGAAACAACCTGGAACCAACACTATCGAAATTGTCGATAGAATTAAGGCTCTTCTTCCAAAAATTCAGCGAAGTATTCCCCCATCGATCCATCTAGACGTCGAATATGACCGTTCCCTCACCGTCAAGAATTCTGTCGCCGATGTGAAGTTCACGCTGCTATTGACCATTTTTCTTGTGGTGATGGTCATCTTCATCTTCCTCAAGAATATCTATGCCACAGTTATTCCGAGCCTGGCACTTCCCTTCACACTCGTCGGCACATTTGCGGTCATGTATCTGCTGCACTACAGCCTAGATAACCTTTCGCTTCTCGCGCTCACTTTGTCCGTAGGGTTTGTCGTAGACGACGCTATCGTGATGCTCGAAAACATTGTGCGTCATCTCGAGATGGGCAAGACCCCGGTTCAGGCTGCATTCGACGGATCAAAAGAAATCAGCTTCACCATCCTCTCCATGACGTTGTCGCTGACCGCGGTCTTCATCCCATTCCTCTTCATGGGAGGCATTCTCGGGCGTCTACTCCACGAATTTGCGGTCACGATCGGCGCGGCCATTCTGCTCAGCGGCTTTGTCTCTCTTACACTCACACCCATGCTTTGCAGTCGCTTCCTGCGGCCAGAGACTCACCAGCATGGACGGCTCTACAACCTGCTTGAGTCACCTTTTCAAATTATGTATCGCGCTTATAACGCTACCCTTAGGATGGTCCTCCGGCATCAGAGACTGACGATCCTCGGTGCGGGGATAATCCTGGCCGCGACCGTATACCTGTTCGTAGGCTTGCCCACGGGTTTCTTCCCAGTAGCCGACAATGATCAATTCACGACTCGCATTCAGGCCGATCAAGGTATCTCATGGGAGTCGATGAGGCAGCACACTCTCGATGTGATGAAGATCGTCGACAGCATTCCTGAACCTCATACCGCCGCAGCCTTCGCCGGGGGCGGTGCCGGAAATACCGGACAGATCTTCAATCATATTGTTCCTCGCGAACAGCGAAAGCGAAGCGTACAGGAGATCATCGATGCCCTTCGACCTGAAGTAGCCAAGGTTCCAGGAGTCAAAGTTTTTCTGCAGAACCCCCCGGCGATCAACATCGGGGCTCGGCCCGCCAACAGCCTCTATCAGCTAGCGCTGGAAGGTACAGACACCGCCGAACTCTATCGGTATGCGCCAATACTCGCTCGAAAGCTCTCACAGTCTCCCCTGCTGAAAGATGTTAATACCGACTTGCAAGTTGAGAACCCTCAGGTCAATGTGGTGATCGACCGCGATAAGGCCAGCTCCCTAGGCATCAGCGCGCAGCAGATCGAAGATGCACTTTATACGGCTTATGGGCAACGCCAGCTTTCCATCATTTACGCGCACAATGACAGCTACTATGTAATCACTGAGCTGAAATCCGAGTACCAGCTCACTCCGCAGACCCTCTCTTACCTTTACATTCATTCAAGCAATGGAGCTCTTGTTCCGCTTAGCTCAGTTACCCGTTTCGTCGAAGACATAGGTCCGCTCACTGTAAATCACATCGGTCAGTTCCCTGCCGTCACACTGTCATTCGACCTCAGATCAGACGTCTCTCTCGGATCGGCCGTCAACTTTATCGAAGCCACTGCGAAGGAGACATTGCCTCCCACCATCACACCGATCTTTCAAGGTACAGCTGAGGTTTTTCAAGACTCCATGCGGGGCATGGGTCTACTGTTGATTATGTCTGTGGTCGTGATTTACATCGTTCTGGGAGTCTTATATGAGAGCTTCATCCATCCTCTGACCATATTGTCTGGACTCCCCTCCGCCGCCTTCGGAGCGCTACTCACCCTATGGATATTTCATAACGACCTTAATATCTACTCAATCGTGGGTATCATCATGCTCGTCGGTATCGTCAAGAAGAACGCCATTATGATGATTGACTTCGCCATCAACGCGGAACGAGAGGAGGGTATGAATCCAGCCGAAGCTATCTACCAAGGCTGCCTGGTACGGTTCCGCCCCATTATGATGACGACCTTCTGTGCTTTGGTAGGAACTATCCCGATCGCTATAGGCACAGGTGCCGGAGCTGAAAGCCGTCGTCCACTCGGCCTCGCTGTCGTTGGTGGCTTGATCTTCTCGCAGATCCTCACTCTCTACCTGACACCGGTTGTCTACATCTATATGTCCCGCTTTCAGACGATCCTCAATCGTAGAAAGCGGCCAAGCCAGAAAGAGATCGTTCCCTCGCGGGCTTAGACAGAGAAACTGAGTCGGACCTTATTCGGGTCGCCCCAAAAGTGGGTGATTGTAAGGTGTCATTTTTGATCTCGATAGCAGCTCAATGACCGCATTACCTGGCAACCGAGAATTACCTGCGAGATGGTCTTCGCGCAAGGTTAAGATGATCTGCATGATTCTGCTCCGCCGCAATGTTCTTTCCTTTACGCTCTCCTGTGCCGTCCTGTGCCCCATCCCGGCCGCAATAAACGCAGCGACACCTGCAACAGACAAGGCAGGCACAACGTCCTCCCAACACTGGGCCATCGCGATCCACGGCGGCGCAGGCGAGAGCGAATGGGAGCACATGGACCCGGCCACAGCCGCCGCCTACCACGCTTCTCTCGAGAAAGCCCTCGCCGCCGGCGCTGCCGTCCTCCAGCGGCATGGCAAAGCCCTCGATGCTGTCGAAGCCGCGGTCGAAGTCCTCGAAGACGATCCCCTCTTCAACGCCGGTCGCGGCGCAGCCTTTGCCGCCGACGGTACCAACGAGATGGACGCAGCCATCATGGATGGGGCTACGCTCTCCGCCGGATCGGTCGCCGACGTGCAGTTTACCCGTCATCCCATCGCCCTCGCCCGTACTGTCATGGAGCGCACGCCCTACGTGATGATGGTCGGCCCCGGAGCTGATGCCTTCTCTCGCGCACAGAGCCTCGAGCAGCAACCGCCCGCCTTCTTCTTCACCGAAATGCGCTGGCAGGAGTTCGCCTCCATCATGCGCCAAACCAACCGCCCGATTCCTCCTAGACCTGCAGGAGTTGGCCCGGAACCTAAAGCCGCCCCTGGCGCGAAGACCGGACCAGGGACAGCCTCCCTCTCTAACCCAGTTGGGGGCGCTTCCAGCAACCCTCCAATCTTCGCCCACCGCTTTGGCACAGTCGGCGCAGTCGCTCGTGACAGCGAAGGTCACATCGCCGCAGCCACCTCCACCGGAGGCATGCAAGGCAAGCTGCCCGGCCGCGTCGGTGACTCTCCGCTCATAGGCGATGGCACATACGCCAGCGACCGCTCATGCGCCGTATCCGGCACCGGCGTCGGAGAATATTTCATCCGCCTTACCTTAGCGCGCGAGATCTGCACTCTCGTCGAGCAAGGCCAATCTCCACAGCAAGCCGCCGACCACATGATCCACATTGAACTGCCCGAGCTCAAGGGTGGCGAAGGTGGTGTCATCGTCCTCACACCAACCAGCGATCCCATATGGAGCTCCAACACTCTCGGCATGTTTCGCGCCCGCCAGATAGAAGGCAGCGCCCCGGAGATTCACGTCAAGTAGCCTGCATGCTGTAGTCGTATCCAGGTACGAACCGCAAACCCAACACGATGTGCGAAAGCATCAAAGCCGTGAGAATATGCCGCTCACCCGGTGCGCGATCGGCCAAGGGACCATTTCGTCAGGTCAAGGTCCGCTCAAACCTGATGACGTGACCATGAGTGGGGTTAATGAGAATTTAGAAAGCGAGGAACATACATGTCAAAGGTTCGCGTTGCGGGATTTGGTATCTCGTTGGATGGTTTTGGCGCAGGGATCGAGCAGAGTCTGGACGATCCGCTGGGCAAGCGCGGTCAAGAGCTCTTTCAGTGGTTCTTCCCTACCAGGACATTCCGCGCCATACAGGGGAAGGAAGGCGGATCGATCGGTGTGGACGACGCGTACGGACGGCGGTCGATGGAAAACTTTGGCGCCTTCATCCTTGGCCGCAACATGTTTGGTCCGCTTCGTGGTCCATGGCAGGACGACTCGTGGAAGGGATGGTGGGGTCCCAATCCGCCATACCATGCGCCGACCTTCGTTCTGACGCACTACGAACGTGAACCCCTCGAGATGGAAGGCGGGACGACCTTCTACTTTGTCAACGGCGGAATCGAAGAGGCGCTGAGACTCGCGAAACAAGCAGCGGGTAGCAAGGACGTCAAGATTGGAGGCGGTGTCTCCACCGTACGGCAGTATCTGCAGGCTGGGCTGATCGATTCCCTCCAATTTGCATTTTCACCTGTTGCCCTTGGTCAAGGTGAGGCACTTCTTAGCGGCATTGACCTCTCCGCATTGGGATTTTCTGTGACAGAGCACGAGGCCACGGAGTACGCGACTCATGTTGTACTCACGACAAGATAGAAGACGGATCCTGGACTGCAGTACTGCACGGCACCAATTGCCGGACGCTGGACGCTTATCACGTTTCACTACGCGGTAAGCCCGTCCAAGTTCTGGATGGGATGACTGGAGATCAGCGTGTCTTTTTTGGATGGGCGCAGGCATGGGCGGGAAAGGCAACGCCCGAGTACGTACGAAAGCAGATCGCCAATGATTCCCACAACCCCCCGCAAGTTTCGAGTCAATGGCGTCGTTCGAAATATTGACCTATGGTATATCGCTTTCGCCGTCGGCCAAGGTGAGACGTTGTACATTTCGCCTTCTACACGTGCGCGTATATGGTGATGCGAGTCGGCGAACTTTAGATTAGCGAGGGTTATGTGCAGGCTACTCTGTAGGCGGTGATCGGGAGTCCAACCGCAGCTATAACCAAGGTTGTACTGGAAGCGCTTGCAGAGAAAACATGATGTCCGGTTGGGCCGTTGCAGCTTGGTGTGCCCGAGCAAAAGCCGTCCGACTAGGCCCCTCCTTTTTATGCGACTACGCGAGCAACTTAAGAAGCAGTTTCAAAATATCTTTGAGCGGCATAACCGTCAGCAGCAGAGGTGCCAGTGGAAGCAGACTTGCGACCACGAGGTGCAGCAGAGTGCGGAGATCAACCGGGAGGGGTTTCATCTTTTCGATGTATCCAAAGCTGTTGCCAAGATCGGCAAGCGATTGTATGTCCGCAGTACCCAACAACGGTTCGCGCTGCGGATCATCATGTTTGATCCACTTCCGGTGGAAGGATCCGGTATAGGCTGTCGCCAATGCTCCATATTGATAGAGGCCGCTACGTTTTGTCTTGAGGAGAATTCCTGAAAAGACCATTAGCGGGCCAGTCACGACGACAACTGCAACCACTACATAAGTGACAATTGCAGGGGCGTAGTTGGATAGTGGGATATGGTCATAGACGATTGAGCGAGCAAGAACTCCCACACTTGCAAGTGAAAATGCGAAGAGGATAATCCCAAAAAAGCGTTGCGCTCCACCTACAAAACCTAACCCTCCGGCTTCGTCTGGGTGGGTGGGGAAGATCTGTAGATCTAGCTTGCCAACCCTGCCGAGAAACTGAAACCAGAGAAAGAGTCTCCATAACCATCGCATCACCAGGAACCAAAAAAAAGGCATGCAAAAGCCGATTAGCCAGTAGCCGGCCCAGGTGAGTGATGTACCTCCTTCCGAGATAGTTCGGTACCAGGTTGAGGCCCGATTCGGAATAGTTAAGAACGATATCATTGAGGCAATATAGGCCAGCATCGTTATCACTACCTCCGCAATTACGGAGTCGCGGGAATGCAGGCCGAGTTCAACAAACTTGTCAAATTGTTGGTAGTCTTTTTCCGGAACCACCCCCGAGACGACAAAATGTGCAGCGGACCGTCCGATGCGCGGCCCGACGATGTTTTCTGCCAGCAAGAGCAGCGGTACAGCAAGAAGAAAGCGGGTATAGCCGCTGAAGTCACTCAGATATGGAACGGATATCGTGTGTCCGAAAGCCAGTCCTTGCATTTGCGACAAGATCAGTAGAGGCACCCATGTAATTAGTGCTCCAAACAACGCTCTTCTTCTTAGGTAGGGAGCATTCATTTTTATGTGTCCGAGCCGCTTCAGAATATGAAAGAAAGGCCCACCTTCCATGAGCGAGAACGGCCGGGAAACAAGATTGGCATTTTGGTCCATGATTCCCTCCAGACTGGTGAATTGTCGTTCAAAACGAAAGTGCTCAACCACTGGTTGACCAATGGCTAGCCCGAGATATACGCCATGCTCCCAGCCGTTTTGACGTCTTCCGCGGGCATCATGCAATCTTTAGAACGCGTTCATGCAGTGCGCGTGAGATTGCCTATGAACTCTGTCCCAGAGTCATAGACGTTCTAAGGAGGATCGAACTTACGACTTTCCTTTCGATGCATTTGAGGGGGACTTCTCTTGCAGCGTCGACATCAACTCCTTTGCGGATTCAGGCGTGGTAACACTCCCGGAGAATATCTGCTCGGCAGAAACCTTCTTGCCGTACAGATTATCGTTGGCTCCCCCGTCGGGACCAAGTGAGGTTCCCGAGAGAGAAACACCCGCAAAAACCCCCTGAGCTCGTGAGTATGACAACATCTCGGCACTCATAGTCGCATTCGTCGAGGCCTCCGCGTCACGGCCTACGGGGCCAGCTGCGATGCTCGCATCCGCGCCTAGCTTGGCTTTTCCATGCATTAAGGCTCGAGCCCCCTTGTCGTTCATTACCAAAACAACAAAATCTGTTGCCTGGCCGCCTGCCTGCAAACCAAAGCTGCCGCCGCTCGATTGCATCATAATCGGAGCGCTCCAAGGACCATCGAAATGTTCTCCGGTGCGGCAGTTCATAATTCCTCGTCCATATGAGCCGCCAACGATGAAACCTGCTTTTTTTACTGAAGGCAGAATGATTACACACTCTGATTTGTTAAGAACGCTCATGGGGATTCCGCTGGGACTGTTGATTAACTCTGTGAGTACTTCTCCGGCGGCCTTTACTCGAGCCTGTTCGGTTTCGCCCTTGTCCGCACCATAGGCCGAGGCGGGCATCGCAATACAAAGAGCTGCACTACAGAGCGCGACTAATCTTGCGATTCGAGTGTGAACCTGGTTTTGAATCATGACTGTTTCTCCTTTTTTATTTCGTTCACTGCGACTTGCGGAGCTGCGAAGGCATGACGATCTTTGCAATCGAGTCGAATTTACTGCTGCTAAGGCAGACGGGAAATGTGGATTTCATTTGCGACCTTGCTCAGGGATGTCTTCGAGTCCGTTACTTCTTTTCGGTCGCTATCTGGTGATTATCTCGGCCCATCTTCTGTGGTCTCCAGTAGTCGCTGAAAACGCTGCGGCATCCTGGACAACTAGCTCCGCCGTCCGGTTGATTGTTAGATCCTCCAGGCGTCCTGTCAGCTTGAGTCGCTTCAGACGGGTCTTCATGTGCCGGTGGAAGTCTGTGATCGACAAGATATCCTCAATTCTGATTCATCGTCACGGCGCCCGGTTTGTGAATTCCCTCCGATTTCGCTGCTAATCTATTCCATTGACGTGGCATTGTCTATGCTGTTTCGGCAAATTGCAGCCTGCAATGGTGAACAGTATGCTGACTCGGGTCAGAAGCTCAAAGGACCTTAGGTTTATTGATGATGCAGTTTTCCCATTTTTCGATTAAGCCGGGCTTCTCCGTTCCGTCGCAGAACAACTGCGCATCATCGTCCAACATGCTTAAGACACATTGGAGTCAGGAGCAACTCTCCTTGTAACTGCTCGCAAACAAGCAGATAAGCTGTCGCGTCAACGTGGGTTATTGCGTGCCGCTGCGGTTACGAGTCCAAGGGTGGATATCGAGAACAACAACGGCGCGAACGACTAGCGGCGCTTCGGACAGTTTGCTCTGAAGCGCAACTTCAGCTGCAGAGCACTTTGCGGGAGAATACTGGAGACTTAGCTACGACAGTACTTTCCTGAGAACAGCATGCGCTTAATTCGTATAGGACGGCGGAGAGCTTTGGCTCCGCGTTTCCTTGTCTGTGATCAATTGGTGAGTTTTGCAGCCCGTTGCTTGTAATCCTCGGCCCTGGAGACGTTGCCTTGCTTCGCGTAGATGCTTGCGAGCGCGCGGTAGAGGTCGGCGGCGGGAGGTTGGACCTGGAGCTGCGGCTCAAGGAAGCTGGTCGCACCTTTGCAATTACCGGTCTGTGCGTGGGCCTGGGAGATGAGGATGGCGGTTTGTGGGACGACCTCGTGGGGATGGGACGCGCACTGGTGAGATCGGCGACCTCTTTGTAACGGCTGCTCTGCGAGCTCCTCGGTCACTTTGATCGTCCAGTGCGCTTGAATGCCGAAAGGACCTTTTATCGTCCATCGAGAAGTTGTCGGACCTGTTGGCTCGATGGCCCATGAATCCCCGAGAAAAGTAGGCAGATTCTTGAAGTCTCGATAGAAGCCAAAGACCTGCTCCACTGGACGTCGTATCGTTACGGTTACTTCTATTCTATTTTTGCCTGACGAATCGCTTCGCATACGCTGTCTCCGACAAGTTTGTCCGATAAAGAAGATCAGGATCGTGAGCAAGCCAACGACTGCTGCTCCTTCAAGGCCTTTCGTAGAACCGTCCGCTTTACTCAATGTGATTTTGAATCCTGTGATCCCTTAACTAGCGATAAATCACCAATGCGCTCATCCCAGCATCCAGCCTCCTCTCTGCCCACCTCGAACTGATAGTTCGCTTTCGTCCAGTCCGAGAGTGAGCCTGTTGGCCCATACTCCTCGCGATCCTTTGGCTGCGCATTGAAGTAGCTACGGGTGTCGAGCCGGGATGATCGGCCACAAGGAGGCAGCGAGCCGCAAATTAATTAAATAGTAGAAGGATAATGATTCCAAAGACGACCGCCATTCCCATCAACAGTTCTCGGGAGAGAGAGCAGACTGGCACAAAATTGAAAGAGGTCCTCCGAGCTTTGGCATAGTTATGTCGGCTGTGTGGTGAGGAGACCGAGTCGAGCACTATCTGGACCACTCTCGGATAGCCGAGCATCCAGAGCGCTCATTAGCATACGGCTCTTATCTCGGCTGGGAGCCTACAGCTTTCGAGCAAAGAAGCGAAGAGGCACCTACGGATATGTACGCCATGCTAGAACAGTCGGCCGCGATGCCATGCCATTCACGTCCATGGTCTGTAACAGAATCTCGAAGTGCGGCAATCTCGTTTTGTCGCCTGCGTAGGCTTTGAAGAGAGCGTCGAAGTCCTTCCCGCTCGTAACAAACTCGGCGGCTGCATCGGTTCCAGCCAGCGTAAATCCCTGGACGAGCAGAATATTGCCCGTCCTGCCTAAGTTCGGCAGAAACGAGACCGTAGCCAATCCCAGCTTCTGCGGATCGTTGTTGTTGAAGATGTACTCTCTCTTTTCATTTCCTACCGGCTTCAGATTCTCCACCCGTAAGGGGCCGGCCGACGGGTCGTCATGCAGGATGAAGTTCATCTGATGATCCAGTAGATTCAGCCACGGGTCGGCTATCAGGGAGCCCGCGAGAATCAGGTTGGACTGTTTGAAATCTTCCAATTGCAGGTCGCGAACGTAGCGAATCTGGGTTCGGTCGGGAAAAGCTTCCGGCAGCCGGGTCAAGGTAGCTGCGAACTTCAGGTCGGCCATCGACGTGTAACGGCGACTCTCGACCTCTTGCAGCAAACGCCGGTCGCACGGCTTTTCACAGATGGCGTCTGTCCTGTAACGACCGCTGGCATACTCGGCCAGGTCGATCGAATGCCCCGAGATCAGGTTCCCCATCACCAGCGCGACATCCGCCGGAACGATAAGGGTGTTCTGGTCGTTCTGAAACATCTGCGACCACAATTTATGCGTCGGCGTCTCGTTTCGTGCGGTCAGATGAATCGGGCGAAGATAGATCGACGCCAGTGCGATCAGGCTCACAGCCGCTACGATAAGCGAGCATATGGCTAAAATCTTGTAGCTCTTTTGCGGAGGCTGTTCCCGCTCCGCCACAGGGTGAATCGTGGAGTGCTGCAGGCTGGCCGGAGCTTCTTCGAAGCTAACCGGAAGCGGTTCACCAGCGACCCGTTCGAAGACCGGAACATAGCTCCCGCGCGGAATACTTACCCGGAGCGTCTCAAATGCTCCCTCCTCGCGAAAGTATGAATCGAGGCGGAGTCTCAGTCGGCTCGCATGTGACCGGACGATATTGTCATCTCGCGGATCGTACCCTACAGCCCGTTCAAAAACGACCTCTCCGATGATCTGTTCGTTAAGTTCAGAGCCCCTGCCGACAATACTCTGCCGGCAAACATAGATCAGGAAGCTGGAAAGTCGCGCAGATCGTGCGAATCCTGGAGTCGATACTATCCTCTCGATCAACTGCCACCTCGAGTCGCTCTCGAAAGTGTGGATCAAAGGATCTGCTTCTTTGATTTCCTGCGCCATGCCGTTTGAACTTATGAAAATTATAGAAGTGTGACGGGGCAAATTTGTGAACACACGATGAAGACAATACCTCAGGGCCTCTAGCAAGCGTTTCACCATGGTGAAAACCTCGATGCAACCGAAGATATTCACGGGACTTATGCTGCGCGACAGTAAAAAGACAGTCAAGCCACCTTGTTTTTGTAGTTATCCCTACCTAGCTTGATGTTAGAAAACTGATCCTCAAATTTTGAGAAATAGCCTGGCTGCAATATCCCGCGAAGGGAGCTCTGCAGCGATCGACGGAGTGTGTCTGAGGACGAGATACAAACCACTCAGGACACAACTCGACTCGATATGAGATGCGGTACGGCCCCGAGGCTCAGCTATCTCCGCTTTGAGATGTTAACGCATTGTAAAAACAGCAGTGATCCTTCGCGCACTTGTCCCATGATTTCTCATTCGATCTGACCCAGAGGATGGTATGCATCAAAGTAAACTCCAGTCTGTTTTGCCTTCATGGCTTTATTCAGTAGTTCGATTTGCGCTTGTGCTCGGCTGTGTCTATCTAATCTCGGATACGGCAGCGAAGGCGCAGAGAATCACAGCTTCCATTGTGGGAACAACTCGCGATTCAAGCGATGCGACGATACCCGGCTCGATCGTAACGGTGACCAATATAGGCACCCATATATCAACGACGGTCAAGACGGACGGCGAAGGACAGTTCGTCTTCTCCAACCTACCCCCTGGACCTTACAGCATCACCGCGGATGCCACCGGTTTCAAGCACTCTGTTCGGTCGGGAATTGTTCTGGACGTAGACCAGACCACCCACCTCGACATCGTCCTTGAGATCGGCTCGACCTCGGAGATGGTTGAGGTCAACTCGGCGGCTCCCCTGCTGGAGACCCAAACCTCCGATGTCGGTCAGGTCATCAGCAACGCAAGCATCGAAAATCTTCCCCTGAACCAGAGGAACCCCTTCAGCCTCGTACTTCTGGTCCCGGGCGTAACGGGAACCGTCAACTCTACCTTCACCGGTATGCAGTTCAACGTAAACGGTGGACGAGCTGGCTCAAGCGATGTGCTCCTCGACGGTGTACCCTCTGCTCCTCCGACCGACGACTCCAACTCCCTGGCCATCTTCCCCTCCGTCGACGCCACGCAGGAGTTCAAGGTACAGACCAGCAACTTCTCGTCGCAGTTCGGAAATACAGGCGGCGGCATCATCAACGTCGTCTATAAGTCGGGAACCAATAATATGCATGGAAGCGTCTACGACTACTTCCGCAACTCTTATCTGGATGCCAACGATTTCTTTTCCAACCAGGCGGGGGTCAAGCTGGCGAGCTTCAAGCGCAACCAGTTCGGCTTCAGTCTCGGAGGCCCCGTTTCTATCCCCGGCCTTTATAACGGGCGCGACAAGACATTCTTCTTCGTCGACTACGAAGGCCTGCGTCAGGGTAAAGCCACATCGATTTTGACCACCGTTCCAACCCTCGCCGAACGCGCCGGAGATTTTTCGGCGGACGTAACCAACACAGGCGCTCCGATTAAGATCTACGATCCCAAGACGACCAAGGCGAGCGTATCGCCCACCGGTGCCACCAGCTACTCCCGGAGCGCCTTTGCCGGAAACAAGATCGATTCCACGCGCTTCGATCCAGTTTCGGCCAATATCCTTAAATATTTCCCTCTCCCCAACCGCCCCGGAACCTTTGGCCGTAACAACTACTTCGCGAATAGCTCAGCGCCCTACACCATCAATCAGTACGACATTAAGGTAGACCAGATTATCGGCGCCCGCCAGCGCGTATCCTTCCGCATCTCCAAAAGAAATCCTGTCTCTGGGTTCGCTCCCTTTCTTCCGCCTGAGATCGCAATTGCCCAACCTTCCACTACCAGCTCGCAACCGGCGATCGGCGCTGGCCTCGACTACAGTTTCGCCAAAAGCCCCACCTATATCTTTGAGCTGAGAGCCGGCGTCAGCCACGTCTATCAAAATGCCGTAGCTCCTTCCAGTGGATTCGATCCCACCACGCTGGGCTTCCCTGGCTATCTCGCTGCTTCGGCCCTTGCAACCTCAAAGAGCGCGCTTACCTTCCCTGCTATCATTCCAACCGGATATCTTCAGATCGGAGCCGGCAACTTCGGCTCGATCGGTACGGCCGGTTATCTCGCCGATACATTCCTCATCAACAACACCAAGATCTTGGCGCACCACACCCTCAACTTCGGTGGAGAGTTTCGGATTCTTGCAAACAACGACAACCAGGTGGGTCAAGCATCCGGCAACTTCAGCTTCGGCACCAACTTCACTCAGGGCCCCAACGCTCTGACGGCGTCCAGCACCGCAGGAGACGGCTTTGCTTCGTTTCTTCTCGGTCTCGGATCGGGAACGGTCGTTCATTACTTCAAAGTGGTTAACACAACCAGCCATTACTTCGCAGGCTATCTACAGGACGATTGGACCCCGACCAGCAAGCTCACGCTCAACCTCGGACTCAGATACGATCTCTTCGTTCCAAGGACTGAGCGGCACGACCAGACCACCTTTCTCGATCTTGATACTCCCTCTCCTCTCGCTGCAACGTCCGGCCTATCTGGCCTGAAGGGCGGCTTGCAGTACGCGGGAGTGAACGGCAATCCGCGCAACGTGACTGACACGGTGTATACGAATTTCTCACCTCGCGTAGGCTTTTCCTATCATCTCTTCCGACCTCTCGTAATACGCGGTGCCTACGGAATCTTCTTCACAAACAATCCCAACCAGGCCGCCTCGACTATTCAGAACACTGGCTATCGTACGAGTACCTCCTACTTGGGAACGATCGATGGAGCCACGCCTAACAACTATCTCTCCGACCCATTCCCCGGTGGTGTCTTCACTCCGGTAACGGGAAGCTCGCTCGGACTTCTCACCAGCACCGGCGCTGGAATCTCTGCCAGCATTCGTAAACAGCCCTCTCCGTATACAGAAAACTACAATCTGGGACTTGAATATCAGCTGCCACAGAGCTGGTTGGTTGGCGTTTCCTACGTCGGCAATCGCGGGCTTCAGCTTCCTTACACGCCCACCTACAATCAGCTTCCCGATTCGGCTCTTGCACTAGGTGGCCAGCTCTTGACCTCCGTTCCAAATCCACTTCGGGGACAGGTGCAGATCGTTGGCCCCATCTCCGGGCCCACCATTCAGCGAAGGTATCTTCTCTCGCCCTATCCTCAGTTCACCAGCGTGGGCGGCATCGTCGTTGCAGGAGCTATCTCCCGTTACGACTCCGTGCAGGTCCGGCTCGAGAAGCGATTCAGCCAGGGCGCAACGCTTCTCCTCTCCTACACTGGAAGCAAATCTCTTGACGATAACTCCATCGGCTTCGCCGGAAACTACGGGTCCAACGGCGTCTATCAGGACGCGAGCATTCCGCTCAAACAGGATTCCTATTCCCTCTCCACCTTCGACGTCTCCCGCAACCTCGTTGTCAGCGGCGTCTACGCTCTTCCATTCGGTCGTGGCAAGCGCTTCGGCAGTTCGTGGAATCGCTTTGTCGATAACCTCTTGGGCGGATATCAAATGAACGGAATTCTCTCTCTCCACAACGGAAATCCGTTGGCATTCTCCGCGAATAATGTGGCCAACATTCTCAACCCCGGCGAACGCCCGAACACTAGCGGGGAAGACGCAAGAATCAGCGGTAGAGTCGAAGACAAACTCAACCAATACTTCAAGACATCCAACTTCTCTCAACCTGCCATCTACACCTTCGGCAACATGTCGCGTACCTCGGGATATCTTCGATCTCCCGGTTTGCGCAACATAGACCTATCGATCTTCAAACAGTTCGCGGTCAGCGACAACGTCAAGACGGAGTTCCGCGCCGAGGCTTTCAACGCCTTCAATACACCTCAGTTCGGAGCCCCCGACACCAGCGTCTCAAGCGCAACCTTCGGTGTCATCTCCTCGCAAATCAACGCCCCCCGTCAAATCCAGCTAGCTCTGAAGATCCTCTTCTAGCTTCGGCCATGAGGGCCATCAACCACTTATAGGAGGGCCACATACCGGCCCTCCACCCTCAATTTTCTGTAGCTCTATCTGAAATCGATTCAATACGAGGACTCCTATGTTCAAACCAAACGCACTGCGCCGTATCGTCCCCCGCTGGTCTGTTGCTCTCCTCTTTGCATCACTCACCGCGATCAGCGCTCACGCAAAAGAACCCGTCAAGATCATCGGCCACCGCGGAGGGGTCGTAGACGAGCACCATCCGGAAAACTCCGCTGGAGCAGCCAAAGAAGCCATCAATCGCGGCTACTGGATGATTGAGATCGACCTCGACGAGACCAAAGATGGGCATATTATTGTACATCACATGTCCTTTAGAGACTTCGGCGTTTCCAAACTGCCCAGCGCATTGGCTATGGACGAGATCAGCAAGCTAACATCACCTGCCGACCAGTCTCATCCTCTCGAGTTCAGCGAGCTTGCAGCCCTCTGTAAGGGCAAGATCCAGCTTATGATCGATACCAAGCAGCCGGGACATCCAAAGACTTACTACGAGTCGATGGAGCAAACGCTCAAAAAGAACGGCCTTTTGAAGAACGCTCTGTTTATCGGAACCGCCGAGACGCGAGACTATTTCAAGGGTAAGGCCCTCATCAGTCTGAATGAGACAGAAGCCGCGAAGAAGCTCGATGCCGGCGAAGACCTCTCCAAGACCTACTTTCTCTTTGAGCATGGAACCACGCTCAACGAGAAGAGTATGGAACTCGCCAAGCGAGCGGGAATCCCCGTCGTCGTGTCGATCAACGAATATCACTATGCCGCAAAACCAGACCCCATGGCAGCGGCCCATGCTGACATCGAAAAGGCACGTCAGTTAGGCGTGACCTACTTCCAGATCGATTCTCCGTACGATATCTGGCTGCGCTAAAGTAGCCTCGCCGAGACACCCTCTGAATCACCGCAGCTCAGAGGGTGCCCTTTCACTCCTCCTGGTTGCCGCGAGTAGATATACACCCTCGTCCCGTCATTGCTCTCCGTAGCCTTCCCGCGCCGCCCAGCATCCTGTGCAGCAACCGACGTTCCTGAAAGCGGTATCGAAGGTGCACAGCTCAAGACACGCACCTTCTCGACGGCAAACTCTATCCCATCCAGGGCATCTCCCTCGACCACGGCTCATCCTCACCAGTTCAATCGATCTAAGGGATTCGCGACGAAAGATGTGAGCGTTCTTGAGTTTTGTCTGGGCCGGGTCTTGACGGCTGCCCCGGCGGCGAAAAGCAGCACAAAAAATGCCTAGCTGAGTCCTCGCTCCACCATGACTACCAGCCGCTGGCCCAACGCTTGCACCATGTCATGCGGCATCTTCTGTAGCGGTCCCTCAAGCACCAGAAGGGCGAAACCGTGAACGGTCGACCACGCAAGATACTCTGCATCTTTACGATCCTTCTTGCTGAGCAAGCCACTCTCGCGCATGCGATCCAGCGCCAGTGAGAGCAGCTGAAATGCGTTCAATCCCATAGACGCCGTATTTGCCGGGTCAGGAGAATCGACCGGTGGTGGAACCGAGAAAGCCGTGCGAAACATCCCCGGCTCCCTCATTGCAAATCCCAGATATCCCATGCCCACCGCACGTAGACTTTTTCGCGCAAAAACCTGCGTATCGCGTCCTAAACGGCACTTTTTCAATTCACCCTCAATTGCTGCAGCTACCCGAGACAGACATGCCGACCGCACCGCATCCAACAATTCAGCCTGGCCAGTAAAGTGTCGGTAAGCAGCATTTGGAGATACACCCGCCTGCCGGGTCGCCTCTCGTAGAACGACTGCATTGGGGCCTCCAGCCCTGGCCATTTCGAGCCCAGCTGTTACGAGAGCGTTGCGTAGATCACCGTGGCGAAAGGTCTTGCGCTTTTCAATTGTGACGTTCTTTTTCATCGTCTGTTCAAAGAAGAGTGTATCTCGGAGTGGATGCTTGTGGACAGCATCCACTTTCCAGTGATAGCGTATGTGGACGATGTTTACTTTATGGCGGTACGTTGCCAAGTGGAAGGTACAAAAATGGCAGACGGATTTATCTGGTACGAACTTGTCACCAATGATATGGACAAGGCAGTCAGCTTCTATAAGAAGGTAGCCGGTTGGGATGTTAGGGACGCCGGCATGCCTGGCTTCACATACATGATCTTCGGTAAAGACGGAAAAGATGTCGGCGGCATGATGACCTGGGCCGGAGCAGGCGCGCCTGAGCTTCCTCCTGAGTGGATGGGCCACATCCACACGGCAAAGCTCGATGAAGAACTAAAGGCTGTAACGACAGATGGCGGAACCATTGTGAAGTCCGCTCAAGATATCCCTGGCGTCGGCCGTTTCGCCGTCGTGCTGGATCCGCAAAAGGTGAAGTATCTGCTCTTCGAACCCGATAAGCAAGATGCTCCGCCACGTCTGGATCAAATGGCAGTGGGCAACGTTGGTTGGCATGAGCTGCTCACTGATGATGCAGCAAAAGCCTTCGACTACTACTCAAAGCACTACGGTTGGCAAAAAGACTACGCACACGACATGGGCGCCACAGGCGTCTACCAAACCTTCCGGACCGACAAGCCCCTCTATACCGGCGGAATAATGAACCGTAAAGCCCCCGGCATGCCCGAAGGTATCCCGCCGCACTGGCAGTTCTACTTCACCGTCGACGACATCGAGGGGGCACAGAAACGTGTAGTCGATGCTGGCGGCAAAATAGTGTTGCCTCCCATGGATGTCCCCGGAGGCTCACGCATCCTACAGGCTACAGATGACCAGAGCGGCCACTTCGCTTTGATGCAGGGCCCAAAATCGTAACCGCGATCTACTTCATATCCGGCGAAGCCGTTCTCTAGGCGCAGGGGAACGGCCGCCGAACTTTGCCATGCACGTTGAAGAGCTGAGGAGAGAACAAGATGTCAGAGAAGATGATCACCTGCCTGTGGTTTGACCACGGAAAAGCGCGCGAAGCAGCTGAATTCTATGCTGCCACCTTCCCAGACAGCCACGTCGGCAAGGCCAGCGCATCACCCACAGATACGCCATCCGGCCCGGAGGGCCTGGAGCTGCTCGTCGAGTTCACCGTCTGCGGGCACAATTTCCTGGGCCTCAACGGCGGTCCGAAGTTCATCCCCAACGAAACGGTCAGCTTTGTAATCGTCACCGACGATCAGGCCGAGACCGACCGACTGTGGAACGCCATCGTCAGCAATGGTGGCCAGGAAAGCATGTGTGGCTGGTGCAAGGATCGTTGGGGCTTTTCGTGGCAGATCACCCCGCGGGCACTCCTGGCGGCGACACAAGACCCGGATCGCGCCGCCGCCAAACGCGCAATGAATGCGATGATGACGATGCGGAAGATCGACATTGCCGCGATTGAGACCGCGCGCGCTGGTGAAGCGTAAGAAAGCGGAATCTATGACCTGCCGCGGGTCCCGTGATCTACGGCGGACCACGTTTTCTAAGCAGCAGGGGGTACTTGTCTCGCAGGTAGATGACCCACGTGCAGCCCGTGCAATCAGCGGACCTCGCGGTCAGCGGGTTGAGTTCAGAGAGCTTTCGATCACTGCAAACCAATCAGCCTCGTGGGATTCTCCTTTGCCATACGGTCAATTTCCACCTGCGTAAATCCCTGTTCCCGTAATCCTCCATAAAAGGCAGTCAGTCCATCCGTATGCAGTGGATTTCCCGGCTGCCCCATATCGCTCGAAAGAATGCAGTGGTCAACCCCAACATAACGAATAGCCTTCGCATAATCTGCAAAGTTGTACTCCTTCCCCGTGCCTATCAATCCGTTGTAAACGAACTCGATATAAGCTCCCATCTTCGCGGCCGCCAGCATCTGCGCTTCTGACATATGCGTCGGTTGCAGCATCGCGTGGGTCACCACCATATGCTGAACGCCCTCTGCTTTAGCTTCGCGCACCAGCAACAGGTCTTCCTCCGCGCTGGAATGTCCTGTCGCCATCACAAGGTTGCGCTTTGCGATCACGGCAATGACGGCCCTGGCCTCCGGCACTAGATGCCCATCCTGAGCAATACGCACGGACGGTCGATCCTGCTTCGAATAGCGCACCTGATTTTCCGAATCAAACGTCGCCATCCACACAAAGCGCCCGTATCCTCCCGTAATAGCCGCCATGTGCTCGACCGCGTTGGGGTTCATCCCGCCTACGGATAAGTTCAAGTCGATTCCGCCGAAGACCTCGATTCCAGGCACTTCTTTCCGAACGATGTAAGCGAGCGAAGCCGTCGGCTCATAGTGATTCTTCAGAACCAACCCACGCATCCCACGGCTCTTTGCAAGCCGGGCAAGGTCGACCGCATCAATCGATCGTGGCGTGCTATCTGGAGCTGAATGGGCGTGAATATCAATTGCGCCCGCCAATGGATTCTCCTGTGCGAATCCCGCAGAAGCGGCACAAAACATCAAGCTAAGAAAAACCGTCTTCACCATCTCGGATATCTCCATGCCGGGCCATTGTATCCGGTGACACTTCGCAAGTATTGCCGCACCAAGTATGATGCTCTGACGAGGAACTTCACTTGGATTTTGGACTAAAGGGAAAGACTGCACTGGTGCTCGGAGGAGGCGGCGGACTAGGACGCGCTATCGCTAAATCGCTTGCCGCTGAAGGAGCAAACGTCGCCGTGGCAGGCATCGGATCAACTTCCATTGACGGCACAGTCGCAGAACTCAAAGCGATCGGCGGTAAGTACCTAGGTCTGATCTGGGACCTCGCCGATCTCTCCGTCATCAACACAAACGGCTCGAAGGTCGAGAGCGAACTGGGTCCCATAGACATCCTCGTGAATAACACCGGCGGCCCGCCACCTGCGTCTGCGGCTGGTCAAGACCCCATGCTCTGGGCCAAACAATTTCAAGCGATGGTTCTCTCCGTCATCGCCATTACCGACTACGTTCTCCCCGGTATGAAATCCCGGGGGTGGGGCCGCATCCTCACCAGCACATCGTCGGGTGTCATTGCCCCCATCCCAAACCTTGCAATCTCAAATGCGCTCCGCCTGTCACTCGTCGGCTGGTCGAAGACGTTAGCTCGGGAGGTCGGCAAAGACGGCATCACTGCCAACATTATCGTGCCCGGCCGCATCGCCACATCTCGCGTCGCAGCTCTCGATAACGCCAAAGCAAAGCGCGAAGGGCGCGGCGCCGAGGAGGTCGCAGCTGAGAGTCAGGGCACGATCCCACTAGGCCGCTACGGCAGCCCTGAAGAGTACGCCGACGTCGTAGCCTTCCTAGCCAGCGAGCGCGCTGCCTACATCACCGGTTCCATCATCCGCGTAGATGGTGGGCTGATCCCTAGTATTTAGGAGTACTCAAAAAATCTATGCCATTGGACAAGAAAACAGTCGACATCCTCACCGGTGTCACCACTGCAACTCTCACAACGGTTCTGTTAAAAAAAGGACTGCGCAACATCTGGCTACGCGGCACCAAGCCCCTACGCCCCGGCCAACCTCGCATCGTGGGCCCAGCTTTCACGCTGCGCTTCGTACCCGCGCGCGAGGATCTCGCCACCCCTGAGTCCTGGGCGTCTCCCACCTCAACCCGTGCCGCTATCGAATGCATGCCAGCTGGATGTGTTGCAGTGGTCGACGCTATGGGTGTCACCGACGCCGGAATCTTCGGCGATATCCTCTGTGAACGCATCCGCGTCCGTGAAGTAGCCGGACTTATTACTGACGGCGTCATCCGCGACCTCGCCGGCGTTCTCCGCACCAATCTGCCGGTCTGGTGCCAGGGCACCGCAGCCCCCGCCTCCGTCGCTGGGCTCACCTTCGTAGGTTGGCAGATGCCCATCGCCTGCGGTGGCGTCGCAGTCTTCCCCGATGACATCATCGTCGTCGATGACGATGGAGCCGTCGTCATTCCAGCCGCACTCCTCGACGAAGTCGTCGAAGCCGCAGTTGAGCAGGAGAAGCTCGAAGCCTGGATTATCGACGAGGTCCGTTCCGGCCTCCCGCTACCCGGACTTTACCCACCCAACGCCGAAACCAAAGCTCGGTACGCAAGCTTTCGCGCCGCGCAGGATAAATAGGTAGACTTGTCCGGTCGATCGGAGTCGAAGTTTGTCATCCGCAACTTATATCGCGCCAAACACCCCCTCCGATCCTGTCGGCGATTTGCTTTACCGCAAGATCGCATGGCACATCATGCCGATCCTGGTGATCGGCTACATCATTGCCTACGTCGACCGCGTCAATGTAAGCTTCGCCAAGCTACAGATGCTGGCTGATCTCAAGTTCAGCGAGAGCGTCTATGGACTAGGCGCCGGCATCTTCTTCCTCGGCTACTTCGCCTTCGAAGTCCCCAGCAACATCATGCTGCACAAGGTCGGAGCGCGCGTCTGGATCTGCCGCGTGGTCGTCACGTGGGGTATCGTCTCGGCACTGACGGCACTAGTGCGCACGCCCATGCAGTTCTACACCGCACGCCTGCTGCTGGGAGTTGCGGAGGCTGGCTTCTTTCCTGGCATGATCCTCTACCTCACCTACTGGTTTCCAGCTCATCGCCGAGCCGCGATGGTTGCCCTGCTGATGGCAGGAAACCCCGTTTCCGGAATCATCGGCGGTCCACTGTCCGGCTTCATTCTGCACCACTTTGCCGGCAGCAAGGGCCTCGCTGGGTGGCAATGGCTCTTCATCGTGGAGGCCGTTCCAGCAGTCCTCCTCGGCATCGTCATCTTCCTCTTCCTCGACAACCGTGTAGTCGAAGCCAGGTGGCTCTCCGAACGCGAACGAGCCGCCGTAGCCGCCGAAATCCATGCAGAATCGGTCTCGAAAACCCATGTTTCAATTCGCTCTGCGTTTACGAGTCCGCGTATCTGGCTCTTCGGCGCGATCTTCTTTGGCATGGAGATGGGCTCCTATGCCATCGGCTTCTGGCAGCCCAGCATCATCCGCCAGAGTGGCGTCAAAGACGCATTCCACATCGGCATGCTCACAACTGTCCCGTATACCTGTGCGCTTATCTGCATGATGTTCGTCGGACGCCACTCCGATAAAACTCGCGAACGACGCTGGCACGTCATCGTGCCGAACATTGTGGCTGCAATCGGTTTTATCCTGTGTACACAAGCCGGCAGCAGCACGCCAATTGCGATGTCCGGTCTTGTGCTTGCTGTTGCTGGAGTCATCACGGGATTAGCTATGTTCTGGGCACTTCCCACATCATGCCTGGGCGGCAACGCCGCGGCGGCCGGCATCGCGCTTATCAACTGCACTGGCAACCTTGGCGGCTTCTTCAGCCCTGCCATCATTGGCTTCCTAAAAACCTACACCGGCACGCTCAACTCCGGTCTCTTCCTCGTCGCAACGTGCATGATCGGCTCGTCAATTCTCATCCTCACCCTCAGACCTGCAAAATCGCCAACCCTCCAAACCGAAGAGGCACAGATATGACCACAGGCTTACGCAAAGGGTTGACCAGCTACGGCGACGCAGGCTTCTCACTTTTCCTCCGTAAGGCTTTCATCAAAGCCATGGGTTACTCCGACGATGCGCTCGAACGGCCCATCATCGGCATCACCAATACCTTTAGTGACTACAACCCCTGCCATGGCAATGTCCCCGACCTGATCGAAAGCGTGAAGCGCGGCGTCATGCTAGCTGGCGGCCTACCCATGGTCTTCCCAACCATCTCCATCGGCGAGAGCTTCGCCCATCCCACCTCCATGTTCCTACGCAATCTAATGGCGATGGACACCGAGGAGATGATGGCTGCACAACCTATGGATTCCGTCGTCCTCATCGGCGGCTGCGACAAGACCCTCCCTGCCCAGGTCATGGCCGCAGCCAGCGCCAACATCCCCGCAGTAGTTCTGCAGACCGGCCCAATGGTTGTCGGCAATCACCGAGGCGAGGTCCTCGGAGCCTGTACCGACTGTCGCCGTATGTGGGCGCAGCACCGCGCCGGCAACATCGATCTTGTTGAGATCGAAACTATCAGCGGACGTCTCTGCCCATCGGTCGGTACCTGCTCTGTCATGGGCACCGCAAGCACGATGGCCTGCATTGTAGAAGCACTCGGTCTCGCTCTTCCCATGAGTGCCGCCGCGCCAGCCACTCTCGCCGACCGCCGCCGCATTGCCGAAGCCAGCGGTAAGCGCGCCACCGAAATTGCTGTTGCCGGCGCACCCAAGCCCAACGACCTCATCACCGCTGCATCAGTCCGCAACGCCATGATTGTCCTGCAGGCAATCGGTGGTTCCACGAACGGCCTGATCCACCTCATCGCAATAGCCGGCCGCGCAGGTATACCCTTCGACCTTGCTGCCTTCGACCACTTTGGTCGCGAGATTCCCGTTCTGCTAAACCTCAAGCCCTCTGGCGCACATTACATGGAGCATTTTCACCACGCCGGCGGTTTGCCTGCCCTCATGCGCGAACTTGCCGCCTTCCTCGATCTCGATGCTCCCAACATCTCAGGTGGCACGCTTGGCGACGCCATTGCCGCCGCAGAGTTGGTTCCGGATCAAGACGTCATCCGCAGCTTTGCATCACCGCTTAAACCCGAAGGCGCGATGGCGATCCTCCACGGCAATCTCGCGCCCCTCAGCGCCGTGATCAAGCACTCCGCCGCCTCTCCGCATCTTATGCGCCACACAGGCCGCGCGGTCGTCTTTGACAGTGTCGAAGACCTCACGAATCGCATTGATGATGCCGATCTCGACGTCACCGCCGACGACATCCTCGTTTTGCGCAACGCCGGTCCCAAGGGCGCACCCGGCATGCCCGAAGCGGGTTACCTTCCCATTCCTATGAAGCTAGCACGCCAGGGTGTCAAAGACATGGTGCGCATCTCCGATGCCCGCATGAGCGGAACTGCCTTTGGCACCATCGTCCTCCACATTGCACCCGAGGCTGCAGTTGGTGGCCCTCTCGCTATCGTCCAGAATGGCGATCCGGTTCTGCTTGACGTTGAGGCCCGGCGCCTTGAGCTCCTCATCGACGACTCCGAACTGCAACGACGCCTAGCTGCCTTGAAGGAATCACCCAGACAACGCAAAACAGCGAAGCGCGGCTACGCAAAACTATTCGAAGACTGCGTCCTGCAGGCCGACCAGGGTTGCGACTTTGACTTCCTCCTGCGCGAAGGACACTCCACAACGAAGAAGGATAAATAGACCGATGCTCCTCGATCACACCGCAAAGGGTGTCTACGCGATCGCAGTTACTCCCTTTAATCCAGATGGCGCCGTCGACTATAACTCCGTCGACAAGATGACCGACTTCTACCTCAGTTGCGGCGTCGCCGGTCTCACAATCCTTGGCATCATGGGCGAAGCTCCGAAGCTCGATCCCGCCGAAGCCCTCGCCATCTCTAATCGGGTTGTCCGTCGCGCTGGAGTACCGGTCATCGTAGGCGTCTCCGCTCCTGGCTTCGCAGCCATGCGCTCCCTCGCCCGCAGCGTCATGGAAGGGGGCGCAGCTGGCGTCATGATCGCCCCGCCGACAAGCCTTCGTACCGACGATCAGATCGTCAACTACTACGCACAGGCCGTCAATGCCATCGGCCCCGACATCCCCTTCGTCATTCAGGATTACCCGCTGCTGCTTAGCGTCATCATGACGCCCAAAGTCATCCAGCGCATCGTTAGCGACAACCCATCCTGCGTGATGCTCAAGCACGAAGACTGGCCCGGCCTTGAGAAAATCAGCACTCTGCGTAGTTTCCAGAGCGAGGGAGCGCTGCGGCCCATCTCGATTCTCACTGGGAATGGCGGCCTCTTCCTGGACTTTGAGCTAGAGCGCGGAGCTGACGGGGCGATGACAGGCTATGCCTTCCCCGATATGCTCGTCGACGTCGTCAACCTCTCGCAGTCTGGCCAGCGCGATACTGCCCATGACCTCTTCGACGCGCATCTCCCGCTCATCCGCTATGAACAGCAACAAGGAATCGGCCTAGCCGTCCGCAAGTACGTCCTGCAGAAACGCAATGCCATAGCATACGATTCGCAACGAGCTCCGAGCTCATCCCTCACAGCAAAAGGAAGGGATGAGGTTGACTATCTCTTAAGCCGTCTCGCCCAGCAAGACCCGAGAGCCAAGACACCGTCTCGGATGTAGCATCCGAGCTAAGGACGAACCTATCGCTTAAACAGCTATCGGTTGAAAATAAAATACCATTGATCGCTGTCTGGCTATGTTCATTACTACAGATAAGCTCTAGCCTCGTCCGAACGTTTCGTTGTCCGCGAGAAAAGCATTTGTTGATACAAATCGGTCTGGCGAGCGAGCTCCGAGTTTCATTCCAAGTTTCGTCTGGCAACGTGAGCGTTCACGTATGCTGGTAGACGAATGAAACTCCTCGCCCTCGCAATCATCACGCTTGCCGTCCCTGGCCTAGCCCAGCAAGCTATCACCTGGCGCTTTGATAACCTGACCAAAATCGGTGACGCGCAGGTCATCACCGTCGGCAAGCCGAAGGTCGTGGACACGTCTATCGGCAAGGCCATCCATTTCGAAGGCTACGGAAATAGCAACAGCAGCAACTCCGAAAGCGGCAACCCCATCGGCGATGCGCTATTTCTCAACGCCGCTCCACTCTCGGGCGACGCTACCTATACCTTAGAAGTCATATTCCGCCCATCCTCGAAAGGCGCGCCGGCACAGCGCTTCTTCCATATGCAGGATAGCAACTCGCAATCACGTCGCATGTTCGAGATTCGAATTGTTAACAACCGGTGGTGCCTTGACACCGTCGGCATCGATGTAGGTCACGGTGCCGAGCGGCACGGTGTCACTCTGGTCTGCGACGCTGCGCATCTTCATCCACTCGATCACTGGTACGCCATTGCTGCTACCTACGATGGCAAAACCCTCCGCGGATACGTCGACGGCGAGCTGCAAGGTGAAATCGTCGTCTCCTTGGCGCCGCTGCCGCCCGGCACTACCTCGGTTGGCACACGAATTGACAAGCGGGACTTCTTCACCGGCGATGTCTACTCCGCACGCTTTCAACCCAGCGTTCTTTCACCAGCAGCTTTTTGGAAAGTCCCCGAGCCGGCCAGGTAATTAGTTAGAAGCATATTTCAACCGGCATAATCGCCAACCGAAGACCCAGCTTCACGAGCACCAGGTCAACAGGACGAGGATAGCTAGGTATCTGTTCCTGGGCTAGCGCTTCGGCATCGACAGAGGGAGACCGTCCTTAAGACTGGACACGCCTGCAGCGCAGATCCGTCATTTCTTGAAGTAGGAAATCCTGAGTGTGTTTCTCGGAGCTCCCAACCGGTGAAATTCTTCTTCATTAGTTGAAATTAGTTTCCCCTGGATATTTAGGACCAAACTTGTCGTATATTTAACTAATACCAAATTGGTCCGAATTTCATCACTATGTTTCTTCAATCCCAAAGCTCAGGTTGGAATAACTCCGAATGAACCTCCGGCGCCTCCTCTTTTGGTTCCATCTGATTGTCGGGCTTGTTGTGGGTCCGACGATCTGCTTCTTCGCGTCAACCGGCAGTATCATGGCATTTCAAGGCCAAATCATACGTTTTGCGGAGCGAAATATCTCCGTTCTGAAACGTGAACAGCCTCTTCCATGCTTAGCCCCGAGCCAGTCTCTTGGAAAATTAGAGGCACAGATTGGCACTACTCCCACATCGTTCGAGATCTATGCCGATTCGCACACACCAGCCCTGATCACGACCGCTCCAGACCGGATCTTCCTGGTCGATCCTTGTACCGGAGAACTGCTTGAAAATGGGCCTAGCCGAGTACGGGTATTCTTTGCCCACGTACGAGATCTCCACCGTTATGCCGCCTTTGGCGGAACGCGCTACCAGGCGCTACACGCGCTTACGATCGCCGGCAATCTTGGCTTCCCGATCCTGATTCTTAGCGGATTGATCCTCTGGATCCCCAGGCAGTGGAAGAGGGCGCATCTTCGGAACGCGTTGACCATCCGCCGCCAACTGAAAGCGCGGGCACGCAACTGGAATCTCCACACCGTGGGTGGATTTTGGCTCGCTCTGCCGTTGTTGACCATTTCGCTCTCAGGATCGGTCATGGCCTATGACTGGGTTAATACTCTGCTCTACAAATTGGCGAGATCGTCGAATCCGCAAGGCAAAGAAGAGAGACCAAAGGTTGTCAACCTCGGAAACGTTGAGCTTCTGGACAAGCTCCTTCCACTCGCGAAGCAGGTGGATCCACGCTGGAATAATCTGACAGTGCGATTTCCAATCCCATCCAATGGAATCCCCTTCGCTCTGGATGAAGGGTCAGGATCTCGGCCGCAGGAGAAAACCCAGCTGGTGCTCTCGAAGAGTGGCAAGCTGACAAAGTTCGATACCTTCGACAAGCTTCCACGCGGTAGACAGTGGAGACTCTACGGCCGCTTTCTCCACACGGGTGAAATCTTCGGCTGGCCGGGACAAGCGGTGGCCTTTCTCGCTGCAATGACCGCTCTCCTGCTGGTGTGGACCGGGTTCGCTCTGAGCATTCGCCGATTCATAGCGTGGAGAAACCGAAAAACCCGCGCACGAGAACGATCTCCAGTTTTAGAAATCGCCTAGATATCACTTTGACGCGGCTCAACAGGCTGCACTCGCGGCGCAACTGAAAGGACTCCACTTTGCCTAATCATTTTGGGCTCACTCTCGCTTTGTCTCTTTTCCTGTCTCTGAATGCTGTGTCGCTGGTGGCGCAGACGGAAGTGCCAGAAGGAATGGACCGGCGATCTTCGATTCATGGCAAGCTCAACGCTCAGGACGGAACCGCTGTATCCGGAGCCCTCGTCAAAGCCACGGACAACAAGGGCCGCAGCTTCACGGGATCATCTTCGGCAGATGGAAGTTTTTCGGTCACTGGACTATACGCTGACACTCCCTACACCGTTGTGGTGGAAGCACTCGGCTTTGAAACGATGCGTCGCGACGGAATCCTGCCCGCGGAGACGAATCTTGACCTGTCTCTGCACGTGGATCCGTTGCAGCAGGAGATTACTGTCTTCGCGCAGGACGACCTCTTAAAAACTACTTCTGACATATCCTCAACGCTAACGCCTAGAGAAGTGGCTCAGCTTCCTTCCGTAAGCCGCAGCCTCGCCCAGTTTGCGCTTCTCGACGTAAGAGCGAAGAATACTGCGGGGTCGGGATCGGACGGAAGGACAGGAACGAGGCTCTCACTCAACAATCAGTCCTTCCGCTTCACGCAATATCTGTTGGACGGCAGTACGAACTTCGACTTCGTCCTGTCCAACGGTCCTCAGCAAAACGTATCTCTTTCTTCCGTCGGCGAATTCACCGTACAAACGAATACGTTTCCGGCTCAATACGGCCGTGCCAGTGGCGGCGTTGTGCTGATCTCCACCAAATCGGGGACGGATCAGTTCCATGGGGAGGCCTTCGCATTTGTGAGGCCTTCAGGCATTCAGGCTGCTCCTCCGGTCTCCACTTTCCATGTCCCCAACTCGAAGCTGCAGTGGGGCGCAACCATCGGCGGCCCGATTCAACGCGGGCGGACGAACTTTCTTACCTCCTATGAACAGCTCCATCAGGAACGCGGCGCATTTATCCAGTCGCCAGCTTCAGGTTTCTACATCGGAAAGCTGGACTCCTATATCGGGTTGGCACGCATCGATCGCAAGTGGAGCGAGCACCAATTCACAACGCTGCGATTCAATGGCGACTATCTGACCACGAATAACCTGAACGACTTTGTCGGTGGCTTCGTTCAATCGAGCGCTGCTCGTACAGACGTTCAGCAAAGCGTCGCAGGACAACTCACACAACGATCGCTTTTTGCTACGTGGCTTAACGACTTCAGGATGTCCTACGCCAGCGCACTTCCACTTTGGTACACGCCGATCAGTTCAAGCATCTCAATTGTTCGCCCCAGCTATGCGACGACTGGCGGATCGTCGATTGAGCATCTCCGAACAGGAGCATTCCAGGTGATGGATACCGTCAGCAAGACTTGGCGGCAGCATCAGTTCACCTTCGGAGGTGATTACCTTCACGAGAACGCGGGCTATAATCTCATCTCAACTCCCCTGGGAACCTACGCCTTCGCAGCCGGAGCTCCCACACCGGGTCAACAACCGTTGCGCTACAACGCGACCGTCGGAAACTCGATCCTGAGCTATGGACAGGAGTTGATGTCGGCCCATTTCCAGGATGACTGGAAGGTCTCTCCGCGATTCACCGCCAACCTCGGCGTACGCTACGACTATCAGTCGAACGCTTCCGGAAGAACTAATCTCCAGCCGCGACTCGGACTGTCTTGGAATCCCTTCGGAGATGGAAATACCATCGTGCGTGCCGGAGCGGGATTGTTCTACGACCAGCTCTATGGACAACTCCAGAGAAACGCTCTCAATCTTGGACCAGATTCCACGACCGCAAGTTACACCATCGCAAACCCGTCTTATCCAACGCCGCCTCCAGTCAGTGGCACTCAGGATCGCCGTGACATCTACATCCTTGGTTCGACGCTAAACAATCCCTACACGATGCAGGTCTCTGCAGGAATCGAGCAGCGACTTCCCCGTGGCTTTGTCCTCGAGCTCGATGCAGCATTCCTCGCATCACGGCGCCAACTCATCCTTGTAAACCAAAATGCGCCTGTACCGTTTATACGAACCGCGCCCGGACAAAGCCGAACTGCCGCCGCGGCGAATGCCACCCGCCCTACGTTGAACTACCGCAGAGCCGACGGAACTACAATTCCGGTTGCCAACGTACAGCGGGTAAGCAACGCGGGAACCTCGCGTAATCCTTCAGGAGAGGTAAGGATTCGAAGAAACTTCGCCAACCGTTTCGAGTTCCAGGCCTCGTACCTCTACAGCTCGAACATCACCAATGTCTTCTTCACCGGCGGCAACAACACCGGAACTCCAAGCGTCTCGGGTGTTACTGCCGGGGAGAGCGGCCCTTCCGATTACTTCCAACGCCATCGCCTGGTCGCTTACGGTGTGGTGGATCTGCCTTACGCCTTCAGATTGAGCGGAACCACAACCGCGGCGAGCGGGCTGCCGGTAAACCCACTCACCGGCGTGGACAATGACGGAGACGGCATCGCAAGCGATCGTCCGGTTGGTCTCTCACGCAATTCCTTTCGTGGCCCCCTGCAGGCACAGACCGATCTCGCCATAACGCGCACTTTCTCCATGTTCGAGAGTGTGAAAATCGAAACCCGGGCTGAATTTGCGAACGTCCTCAACCACAATAATCTCCTGAAACTGACAACGACCTATGGAAACACCGCAAACCCGGGGAGCGCCTTTATGGTGCCGCAGGCGGGCATTCAAAACAGCGATCCGGCACGCCAGATTCAATTTGTAACGAGAATTCTGTTCTAAGCGACTGCGCCTCATCGCCTCAGTATTCGTTCAAGAGACTCAGGTCGTTTCACTCTTCAGCGAACAGCTCAGACGGCAACAGCGAGTTCGTCACTGCCTCTTCCCCACTCGCAAAACCGCGACTAAGTAGAAAACGAACCCAAACGCAATCCATGCAGTCCGCGCAAAACCAAGAAAACTAGACTCTCCCTGAGGGTGGGAGTACTGACAGATGCTTTACGTTTTGTACCGGAGACCGGGTTTACAAGCTCCTTGCGGCGAAGAAGCCCCTCACAGATTGCGAGCACCGCCTCAAAACCGCCGAAGATTCTCGCAATATGTCGAAGCTTGACGAGAGCCGGGCTGCGTTATGCAGCCCGGCTCGCTATTGTCTGCCTCCTATCCGTCACGCCGGTCTTGGATGGGCTTAGACGGAATAGGGCCTTCCGTTGACGATGACGTTTTCGAGCCTGAGGTCGGTAACGCCGGAGGTACTTAGCTTGTCGTTCTTGATGGTGACGTCGAAATCTTTCAAAAGAACGTTGCTAATGTCGGTTTGGCCGACGTTGGGCTTTATGGTGCCGAAGGAGGTGAACGTGCCCTTGATGCCGGCGATGTTCAGGTTCTTGACGACGGACTTGGGCGGCTCCATGCCTTGAAGATCAAAATACTGCGACCACGGCGCCATGTTGATGATGCCGCTGGAGGGGCCTTCCGAGGTGATGTTGCGGAAGGTGATGTCCTCGTAATGCTGGGGAGTGTCGGGGCGCAACTTGAGAGTTGCTATACGGACACCGCCAGTGATCTTACAGTCTTCAGCGACGACGTCGCGAACAATAGTGGCCTCGCTGCCGCAGGTGAGAACGCCGCCGCCGCGCTTGAAGGTGCAGTTGCGGACGCGGATGTGCTCAACGGCCGGACTGTCCTTGTCCTGCATGGCGCGCGGCCCCTTGGAGCCTTTGCAGGCAATACAGTCGTCGGTGACGGAGAAGACGCAGCTATCGACGGTGACGTTGCGGGAGCTGTCGATGTCGATGCCGTCGGTGCTGGGCGCCTGTCTGTAGTCGTCGGGCACCCGGAAGTGGACGTTATGCACAAGAACACCATCGTTGTTGTAGAGATGGCAGTTCCAAAACTGTGAATCCTTGAAGGTAATGCCTTCGATCTTGATGTCCTTCGAGCTTTCGATGAGCGCGAGCCGGGCACGCGGCATGCCGGTATTCGCAAAGCCTTTGTTTTCGGCTCGGTTCTTCCAGAAGAGCTCCCAAATGGGCATGCCGGCACCGTCGAGGATCCCATCGCCGGTGAGCTGGAATCCGTCGCAGTTCTTCGCGTTGATGAAGGCGGGGGTGAAGTTGTCCATGAAGTGGCCTTCGATGCGGGTGCGCTGCGGGGGGAAATTCGAGAGATCGGTGGAACATTTGAGGACGGCGCCTTCGGTGAGGTGCAAATTGACCTTCGGTTTGAAGAAGAGAGCGCCGGAGACGAAGACGCCCTTGGGGACGACAACGGTACCTCCGCCCTTGGCGGCAAGCTGATTGATGGCGGCCTGGATGGCCTTGGTGTTGACTGTGGAGTCGTCGGCGACCGCGCCGGACTTGGTAATGAGGAGCTCTCGAGTGGGCGCGGCGAAGGCTTTCGCGGCGAGCGGCCAGAGAGGGGCCGAGGCGATGAGGGAGTTGAAGCGGCGGCGGGAGTAGCGCTCGATAGACATCAGCAGATCCTTAGGAGGGTTTCAGGGCCGAGTGATCACAGGCCCGATTTCTGATGATCCGCTGTCGAGAGGTTTGTTGTCCAATATTTGTTATCTCTGAGAACTCTACCGCTCCTTACCGCGAGACCTTCATCGGCCACCGCCAAGCGTGAAGGCCGGCTACAGTCGCTAATTTCCAACTCTTCTCAAGACCTGACTAGTTCAAAGTGGCTACTCATCTTCAAGAATAGATCTTCTCCAGTGGGAAACCAACGCGCACTGGTAGGCACTGACTATTTAGTTAGTGGTCGCTGTTGAGAGCGGCATTCCCGGAGTTCCCGAATAGAAAACTATAATCACCAAAGGTTCCGCGCCTGAGATGCCCCGATGGATGCTGTCGACCGTCTCGGAGACGGCTTGCCCTGCAACGAAATGCTTTTCGGTGCCGTCCTTTTTCTCAATTGTGAGCTCGCCCGACAGAATGTAGCCGGCGTTTGGCATCGGATGCGAGTGCCACTTCATCGTGGTATGTGGCGGGATCGTGATTTTGAGAACCGTAATCTGGGGCTGCCCGGCAGGGTAGGCCTTATACGGCGTGCCATCCCATGAGGAGGTGCTCTGAATAAGAGTTTCGACCTGAATTGGGGAGGATGCGTTCTCTGCTGCAGCGAAGCAACGGAGAGACGAAGCAAACAGTACAACAGCAATCATGAATTTCAAGCGTTCTCCTGTATGAAACTGATTTGTGAGCCTACGAGATCGCAGATGATGTACTCTCTCTCGCATTGCAGCTCCCATCTTCAATAACACTCAGCTGGCCGATGTATTCCCTAGAGGAATCGGTATGGAGTTGCGAAATCTGCGGGCACTGGTGGAGCTCGTCGTCGGACACTTTCGTGGGGCAATAGAGTTGTTTGCCACGCAGTCGGTAGTGAGCAAAGCCGTAAAGCAGTTAGAGTTAGCCTTCAGCAGGTTCAGGTCGCAGTCATTTCGCGCTTTAGCCGCACCGTCGAAGCTACCGAATCTCTTTCAACTTTGGCTGATTGGCAGACTGTAGTTTTTGCGCCAAATCAGTCTGACGGGTCGCATCTTCAGTCCTCCCCAAGAGACGATAGGCCTGTCCAAGCAGGCTATGTGTCATGGAATTACCGGGATCCATCTTCGCTGCGCGTTCGAGGTACATCGCAGCGTTTACGCCATCCTGACGTTTCAACAGCACCTTTCCTAGCAGGATGTAGGGTCCCGTCGAATTCGGCTCCAGGAGCAGAGCCTGCTGCAGGGCCTGCTGTGCTCGGGTGTAGTCCCCCGCTCTCGTATATGCATCACCTAATCTGTCATAGCTGCTTGCTTCCAATGGATTCTGAACGCGCTCTTTCTCGAACTCTGCGATTGCATCGTCAAGATGCTCCCCAGCTAGCGCAATTTCTCCTAGCAACACGTGCGCCATCGGCAGTTTTGGATCCAAGTCAAGCGCTTTTATTGCAGACTCCTTCGCGACCGGAACATACTCACGACGCAGAAACATGCGGGCTGCCAATAGATAGGCGGCCGCGGAATCTGGAGGGAATCCATACTGGCTCGCGAAGGCGTGGCGGGCATCGTCGTAACGACGAGTATCGATGTAACAAAGTGCTAAAACATAACTCGGATCTGTTCTCGTCTCCTGAGTCCAGTTGTGCGCCTCCTCGAGCAGCGGAATCGCTTCAGCCGGCTTGCCCAAACGAAAAAGCGTTAAGCCGCGCATCTGTGTTGCTTCTTCATCGCGCGCATCCAACTTGAGCGCCGCAGCGAACGCAGTGTCCGCCTCCGTAAAACGATTCTGTGTATAGAAAGCAACTCCCCGCAACCTGTCAACGCCAGCAACATTCGAAGACTGCGATTTCAATTGATCGAGCTGTTGTAAAGCCTCCGCGGCGCGGCCGCGATCGATCATCTGACGCAATTGAGTGAGGTTAGCAATTGAATGTGAGGGCGCATTCACCATGTTCGCGCCAGATTGCTGTCCTCTCGCAGAGGACACAACCGCAGTCACCGCGAACAGAGTCACTACCCTCCTAAGCGACTTTAGAAGATCCATGGTGAGCATGAGTTTACAGACGAGGGGCCCTTGCGGCCCCCTTATTGACATTCGTTTGAAGGAGTTCAGAATTGCACTCTGAACACGAACTGCAACTGGCGCGGGTTCGTGGACCCATCGACTCCAGGACCAGCATTGATAGAGCCTGCCTGTTCGATATTGCCGTTCGGATTTCCGTAGTTGATGTGATTGAAGACATTGAAGGCATCCATCCGGAACTGGAGAACGAGATTTTCACGAATGGGGAAATTCTTCCGAACAGCTAGATCGGTGTTGAAGAAGCGAGGCCCAAAAACGCTGTTCCTTCCGATAGTTCCGATCTGATCAAGACCTGGCGCAGTAAATGTCCCCCCCAGCGTCTGCTTGTCATAGAAGGAGAGGTTGTTGCCCGGGAACCCAGTGACACGAGACCGGAACGACTCAGGACGGCCGTTGACCAGGCACGGCGCGGAAGTGGGTATGCTTGCGTTGCACGATCCATAGGACAGCGTGAACGGCAGGCCGCTCGAATAGGTAAGCACCGGACTGAGCTGCCACCCTCCTATAATCTGATTCATCCAGCCACTCGCCCCGCTCAGGAACGGCTTGTTTCTTCCGAACGGAAGTTCGTACAGGCCATAGATGATGATCTGCTGCTGACGAAGGGCGCTGTCTCGGCCTTTCACAGCACGCTTATCCCAAGTTGAAAAGTTGGTTGCATAGCTTACGGCGCGCTGCCATGCATAATTTGCATTGAGCTGAAGTCCGTGACTGAATTGCTTCGCGAGCGACACCTGCAGCGCATTGTAATGGGTGTCAAAGTTATTGGCGTAATACGTTATCCCGTTGGTCCACAGACATGGCCCATTGCAAGCAGGAAGAGTTCCGCCGTAATACCGTCCAAGGTAGACCTGATTCGAGACTGCGCCGCTGGCCGTAATCAGCTTACTTCCCGAAGCCCCGTTCAACGTGCAGTTGGGACCTGCCGGGTAGCAGTCGCCGCCATTCGGGTCGTAGTGCAGTGCCTGCCCCGTGATGCTGTATTGAGCAGGAAGGAAGATCGCAGCCTCGTTCGGATTCGTGGTATTGCCGCTGGTATCTCCGAGGGTATGGGTTCCCTTGTTGCCGACGTAGGCGACGGTCAGCGAAAGTGTGGGCGTAAACGACTGCTGCAGACTCAGGTTCCACGCATCGAGTGTCGGCAGCCTCAGGCTATTGGGACGAGCTCTGGAATTAACCTGGGCACCGGGATTTGGAAGCAGCCCATTTGCCGGAACCGCGATCGGAGTTGGAGCCGGCGGCCCCTGCGTGAGTGTAAACGCGGAGCTGGTGAGGCCCCCCGTCGCCGTAACCTGCTGGCTGGAAAGCACGGGAAGGTTCTGGGTTGCGGCGTGTCCGAAGATCGAGCCGAAGACGCCGATATCGAAGCTGCGGCCGTATCCGCCTCGAATCACTAAATCAGGACGAACCTGGTAGGCAACTCCGATCCTCGGGCTATACGTATTGGTGGCCCTTCCCCAGTTCATGTTGCTTGCCACTGTTCCGACACCGGCGACGTTCAGATAGCCGGTGTTCAAATCGAGCAGAGCACCGTTGCCCGGTGCGTTGATGGTCTCCGGGAAGTAGAACTCATAGCGCAGTCCGTAGTTGACCGTCAGCTTCGGAGTGGCACGCCATGTGTCCTGAACGTAGAAGAAGGTTCGTTTCTGAAACTCCTTTGCGTTGGTCGAGGTGCTGACAAACCGCTGGAAGTTGGTGACCTGGCCCAGTGCAAAGGTCGCGAACCCAAGACCTCCCTGCTGCCCCAAGGCCGGGTTCGAGGTAGGGCCGGACCCGAACTGCAGGATTCCTGTGCGGTCGTTGTCGCTCGGTACGCGCAGATTTCTGGCGTAGCGAAGGTCTGCGCCGAACTTAACCGAGTGATTGCCTAGAATTTTGGTCCAGTTATTGACGATCTGGTATTGATCTTCGCGCTGCGTGAGTGGGCAGTTGCAACGGTCGACGTTCAGGCCCGCTCCGTACTGGGAGCCCTGGCTCTGAGGATTGTTCGGCTGCCCCTGGGAACCCACCTCGGTGAGTTGGAAGCTCGGCGCTCCGCCGGTGGCGAACACGCCGGTGTTCATGCCTGGGATTCCTAGTTGGTTGGCGTAATCCACGCCCTGGTTGTACTTCGTGTTGAGGATGTTGTAACGGAAGTAGCCAAGGCGAATGTCGGTGACCAGCTTGGCGTTGATGGCAATATCCGCCCCAGCCGCTGCGCTGTCGTTTGCGCCGTTGGAGTTTCCACCGAACTTCCCGATGCCGAATCCTGCGCCACCGGCCGGACCGAACAGCGTAGCACCGGTGAGAGTGTCGGTAAAGCGGCTGAAGCGGCCGAAGACATGAATCTTCTCGCTGGCCTGCCAGTCGCCCCGCACATCCCATTGATCGCTGTTAAACAGACCCTTTCCGCCGGCCGAGTAGTTGTTGATCAGGCCAGGGAACCTGCCGGAGAAGTTGTTCGGCGCGTAAGGTTGCAGTTGAGAGAATAAGTTCTTCGCCTGCTGGGAGACCTGCGATGCAGGGATAACGTTCCCGGGATACGGCTGGCCGTTCGGCTGGTAGATGATTCCTGCTCCCGCCGGAGTTACCCCGGTCGCATATTCGCTGAAGTCGCAGCCGGGAATTCCACTGGGGCCGACCTGCTGACCGAGGCAAGTCCTGACCAGCAGCGCGGACGGTACGGTCTGGAGAGCGGAGGAGCCAACCTTCTGGCGCACGCCCTGGTAGTCGCCGAAGAAGAACACCTTATCCTTCAGGATAGGACCGCCGATCGAGCCGCCGAACTGATTCTTAAGAGCCTGCGGAAAGTTCGTCCCAGGCCCCTGCGTGAACGGATCGCGCGCGAGATTTGCAGCGCTTATTCGATACTCAAATGCGGATCCGTGAAATTTATTCGACCCCGACCTTGTCTGCGCGGTAACCACCGAAGAGACAGCTTTGCCGAACTCCGCGTCGAAATTCTGTGTTGTGATCTTCGACTCCGACAAAGAATCCAGGTTTGGATTCACGACAATAATGCCCAGAATAGGATCCTGGTTGTCCGTTCCATCCAGTTCGTAGGCGGTACCGGCAAAGGCCTGGCCGTCGACCATAATCTGTTTGCTGCCCTGCGGATTCTCGCTGGCCGCGTGACTCCACCCCATCTCTTGTGCACCCGGCAGCAGCAATTGCAAGCCGGTGAAGTTGCGGTTGGCAATTGGCAGGTCCACAATTTCCTTCGACTGAAACACTGTCGATACATCCGCGCGATCTGTCTTCAGTAGCGGCACCGAGTCGGCGGTAACCTCGATGGTCTGGTCTGGGGAGCCCACGGTGAGACTGATCTGCACCTTCACAGAGGTATCGGCAAAGATCTGGATACCTGACTGTTCAAAGCCCTGAAATCCCGGAGCTGTAACCTTCACGTTGTAGACGTCCGGAATCAGGTGATCAACCGTGAACTCGCCATTCGCATTGGTTTGAACTTCGCTCGTCGTTCCTTTCGCAACGTCCGTTACTGTAACGGGCGCGTTCGGCACCAAGGCACCGGAGGCATCGGTGACGGTTCCATAGATCGAACCGTAAACAGCCTGCGCTTGAGTTGAAGTCGAAGAGATTACCAGGAAGACGACAGACAATATTAATAACTTGATTAGACTCGCGACGCTCATGGCAAGACTCTCCTAAAAGGATGCTGCTCAGCCTTGTCCCATTACCATGAGGTGCTTTTGCGAACGATCGGACGCGTGTTTGGTTTCGCAAGCTCCTCTGGCTGAGACAGGATCTAACTCCGGGGATTCAGCACTGCTCGCAGCAAAAATCACAAGCCCTGTTCGAACGCGAACGATACTCGTATTGCAGAAGAGTGTCAATGGCAACGCAATATTTGTCGTTCCAGATGCGACTCTAGGCGCCGAACTCCTGCCGTTACGAGCCTTATTGGTCTGACCTCGCACCGGTTTTACTCTTGTCTGTTTTCACTCCAAAAACTTGTCTGTTTTCACTCCAAAAATATGCTGCTTGTGCGCGCGACGGAGAGCGTACCCCATGCAATGGGACGATCCAAAGAACATGGGATTCAGTACCGCACAGTCCACCTGGTTACTTTTCGCTGCGGACTCCGTCAGCAAGAACGTCAAGGCAAAACAATAGCGCAATCCCGAATCGATTCTCAATTGGTCATTGCCATGCGCAGACTCGGACCCACACCGCTGACACGATCATGCTCGATACACCAATCCCTCGGCCCTCTCCTGCGTGCCTAAAGGAAGCGCTGGCCATCGTTCCATCCTTGTTGTCCTCAACTTCACCGCCGAGCCAAAAAACATCTCCTTCGACATCCGGAAGGACCATCTGACCCGCAGCGATGTCCACACACTTCTCGCAAGCGACGTTCCGCTGGACATCAGACCACCCTCACCGTAATCACGTTACCTGCCTACGCCGTCTGGGTCGCGAGGCTGAAATAGAAAAGACTACTCAGAGAGCTTATGTAAGCTACCGTTGCGAAGCCCGCTCTTCTGGACGTAGGATTGCATCCAAATGCGAGGATGTCTCACGATTCGTTGTTTTCTGGGCATCACATTCTTTTATCTCTTGATGGCGGGCGCCGCATATGCTCAGAGCAGCAGTCCATCGCCCCTCGCCACCGGCAATATCAAAGCCGCCAATGCCGCTTTCCTTACCGGTTCCGAAGCCTACCAACGCAATGACCTCCGCACGGCCCACGCGCAGTTTGCCCGGGTCGTACGCCTCGCTCCTAACGTCGCTGCCGGGCACGCTGCGTTTGGCACTGTGCTGCTTGCCGAAAACAACCCCAAGGCAGCTGTCTCCGAACTGGAACTGGCTCACAAGCTTGACCCACACGATACCAACGCCACCCTCAACCTTGCGCTCACTTATGTGCAGCTTCATGACAACGCAAGAGCCATCCCATTGTTCCAGGCTGTAGACGACGCGCATCAACCGCTTAGTACTCAGCAAGTGCTCGCCTACGCCAGCGCACTTGATGCCTCCTCCCAATTCGCAACCGCAAGGGTTCGTATCGAAGAAGCCCTCACAGCTTCACCCCAGAGTGCCACGCTTTATGATGCCCTTGGCACGTTGCTCGCGCAGCGGGAGCAATACAGTGAAGCCGAGCCACATTTCCAGCGAGCGATCGCCCTCGACCCTTCGCTTGCCTCGGTGCACTATCATTTAGGCTCCCTCTATCTTGCGGAAGGCAATCCAGCCAGCGCAGTGGCGCCTCTCACAGAGGCAAGCCGGCTCTCAAGCAGCAACCTTGAATACTCTCTTCAACTTGGCCGCGCGCTTCGCGCATCTAATCGCGATGAGCAATCGATCGCAACACTGCGCCGCGCCCTACAACTCGCTCCCACTTCCATCGACGCAATGTACGAACTGGCGCTCAGTCTTCAGGCCAGTGGAAACGCAAGCGAGGCACTCCCCCTGTTCCAACAGGTTGCCAAAGTCCGACCGCAGGATGCTCCGACGCTCATCAACTATGCTCTCGCTCTCGTCCAGGTCGGCGACGCTAAAACTGCTATTCCTCTTTACAAACGAGCTCTCACTCTCACACCCTCAAACCCAACGCTTCGCGAAGACCTCGGTGTCGCCTACCTGCAGCAGGCCGATATCGACCATGCCATCGAGCAGTTCCGCGCCGGTCTCGAGGTCGATCCAGCCAACCCTCACCTCCATTACGACCTTGGACTTGCCTATAAGCTTAAAGACGATATCAATGCCGCAATCCCCGAGTTTGAGCAAGCGGCGAAACTCGATCCTGCACTCCCCGATCCACCCTACACGCTCGGCATCCTCTATATGCAACTCGCCCGATTTCCCGAAGCCCAGGTGGAGCTTGAGCGCGCCACGACATTGCAACCGGGGCATGGCGACGCCTGGGCGATGCTGGGCAACATTTATAAACAGAACGATCAGCCCGACAAGGCCATCGCAGCTCTCCGGCGGGCCATCCAGCTCATGCCAAACCAGCCCAGCCCGCACATCACCCTCGCCTCCATTCTCGTTCGGCAGGGAGACATGACAGGCGCCGCATCCGAACGCAAAATTGCGGCAGACTTGAGCCGCCTGGCCGTTAGCCGCCAGCGCGCGAATTTCTCCCTCGACAGTGGACGAACCCTGCTGAAACGCGGCCAGATGGCTGAAGCTATTACGCAACTCCAGGCGGCTGTCGCTGCTGATCCTGATTACGCCGAAGCCCACGCTGCCCTCGCCGAGGCGCTCACACAACAGGGCCGCACCGCCGATGCCGCGCTGGAGCGGCAGCGAGCTCAACGGCTGGCACAGGCGCAACCACCTAAACCGGATTCACATCCGTGATTTATGAAGCGGGTGTCCGAACCAATCGGTGTAGCCCTTATATAGAACAACACGTTGCCTCGCACTCAACCTTTCTCTATACTTCACGCACCGTGGCTATGCTCGTTAGAGCTGGCTTTAGGATCGCGGCCACAGAGGGAGAGTCTCCACCTTGACATGGTCCCGTCGCACGTTCCTCACCTCTCTCTCTCGAACTGCGCTCGTGCTCACGCTCGACGATGTTCTTTCATTGGCACAGGACTCCCAGATCCCAAGCACACCGCAGATCGGCTCGCGTCCTACCTACGATGCCAAGCCGCGTCCCGCCCCCAAAGGTACGCCTTCCCCCGTCGCTGGAACCCCGCTTGGCGTCAGCTTTATCGACGTAGCCCGACAGTCGGGCCTGAACGCTAAAACCATCTATGGCGGTGAACACAAGAATCGTTACCTTCTCGAAACGACCGGTTGCGGCGTCGCCTTCTTCGACTATGACCACGATGACTGGCTTGATATCTTTCTCGTCAATGGCTCCCGCATAGAAGGTTTCCCGAAGGGCCAGGAACCGTTCTCCCATCTCTTCAAAAACAACCGCGATGGAACCTTCACCGACGTTACCCAAAAGGCCGGACTCGGTCGCAGCGGCTGGGGACAGGGTTGTTGTGTCGGCGACTACAACAACGACGGATGGAACGACCTCTTTGTCACCTACTACGGCCAGAACGTTCTCTATCGCAACAATGGGGATGGGACTTTCACGGACGTCACAGCCAAAGCCGGCCTTACGCAACCGAAGATTCGCTGGAACACCGGCTGTTCCTTTCTTGACTACGACCGCGACGGCCATCTCGACCTCTTCGTCGCCAACTATATCGACTTTGACATCAAGACGGCTCCGCTTCCCGAAGCTGCCGGCTGCGCTTACAAAGGCCTCCAGGTCGCCTGCGGTCCACCCGGTCTCCAGGGCGGAAAAAACATTCTTTACCGCAACAACGGTGATGGTACCTTCACAGACGTCTCAGAAAAATCCGGCATGTTGGAAACGATCGGGACCTACGCTCTTTCCGTCTCCGTCGCCGACTTCGACAACGACGGCTGGCCCGACATCTATGTAGCGAACGACTCCACAGCCTCCACCTTCTATCAAAACCAGAAAAACGGCACCTTCAAGGACGTCGCCATCGAATCCGGTATCGCCTACTCTCCCGACGGGAAACCGCAGGCTGGTATGGGAGTGTCCGTAGGTGACTTGAACCGCGATGGTCTACTGGACATTGTTAAGACGAACTTCGCCGGAGATACCGACTCTCTCTATGTCAACCTCGGCGGCGGCAACTTTGATGACCACACTTACCTCTCCGGCCTTGGCGTCAACACGCGCTTCCTAGGCTGGGGCGTCGGCTTCTTCGACATGGACAATGACGGCTGGCCTGACTTGCTGATGTCTAACGGCCATGTATATCCCGAGGTCGAGGGCACCAATGTTGATGCACCCTATGCCCAGCACAAATATCTTTACCGCAACCTCCGCAACGGACAGTTCGAAGAAGTCACCGCTGAGGGTGGTCCCGGAATCAATGAGACCGCGGCTGCTCGTGGCACTGCCTTCGGCGACTACGACAATGACGGCGACATTGACATCGCTGTCAACTGCGTTAATGGCCTTCCCCAGCTTCTCCGCTGCGATTCCACCACTGGTCGCAACTGGATAAAGATCCGAACTGTCGGCACAAAATCAAATCGCGCCGGCATCGGCGCTCGCATTCTTATCACCACGCAATATGAGCCCCAAGCGAAGCCCTTCGTCCAGATCGATGAGGTCCGCAGTGGCGGCAGTTACTTCTCGCAGAACGATCTCCGGATCCACTTTGGCCTCGACCGCGCCGCCAAGGCTGACGTTGAGATCCACTGGCCCTCCGGAGCCGTCGACAAACTTCCTGCGTTCGCCGCCAACAATCTGTACGTCATTCAGGAGGGTGGAAAACTTCTCAAGACCGTGCCTATGGGACGGGTCGAATCAAAGACTACAGAACCGAAGACCTGATGTTCCCAATTCCTAAACAAATCGGGAATCTTCTCGCCCAAGCGCGGCACATAAATCAACGCTCTGGGAAAATTCACTTCGTCTGCGGTTTCCTGCTCGCGGTCACCCTCTTTCATCCCCTCTTCGCGCACGGCCAATCGCAGCCCTATCCAGCCAATGCAGATCATCCCTCTCCAGCATGGTTTGTCGACGTAGCCGCCAAGGCCGGCATTCTCGTTCGTAACGTCAACGGAAGCGCGGAAGCCAAGCGTTACATTCTCGAAGCCACCGGCTCCGGCGTTGCTATCCTCGACTACGACCGCGACGGATGGCAGGACATCTTCTTCGTTAATGGCACCACATTCGACAGCGCTACATCGAAAAGCAATCCTACTAGCCACTTCTTCCATAACAATCGCAACGGAACTTTTACCGATGTCACCGCTCGTGCGGGAATCGCTTTCTCCGGCTGGGGCCAAGGCGCTTGTGTCGGCGACTATGACAATGATGGATATGACGACCTCTACATCACCGCCTACGGTAAAAATCATCTCTTCCACAATCAAGGAAACGGAACCTTCAAGGACGTCTCCGAACAGTCCGGGACCTCTGGCACTGGGAAAGAATGGGGTACTGGCTGTGCATTCGTCGACTACGATCGTGACGGCCTACTCGATCTAATCGTGGCCAACTACGTCCACTTCGACCTTCCCACCATCCCTAAGCCCGGCTCCGGTCCCGGCTGCATGTGGAAGGGCGTACCGGTTATGTGTGGACCACGCGGACTTCCCTATGCCCCCAACACTCTCTTTCATAATCGCGGGAGCGGGCGCGCTGGAGAATCGGCCCGCTTCGAAGAAGTCAGCAAACCGAGCGGAATCGAACGCACCAACGGCCACTATTGCTTTTCCGTGACCACCCTCGATTACAACGAAGACGGGTGGCCCGACATCTACATAGCCTGCGATTCCACGCCTTCCATTCTCTACCGAAATAATCACGATGGCACCTTCACCGACGTCGCTCCCGACGCTGGTGCCGCATTCAACGAGGACGGCCGCGAGCAGGCCGGCATGGGCTCCACCTCTGCCGACTACGACCGGGATGGCCACCTCGATCTTTTTAAAACCAACTTCTCCGACGATACGTCCACACTGTATCGCTCCCAGGGTGACGGCACCTTCACCGACGAGACTCGCCCTGCCGGGCTCGCCATCAATATTGACGCGCTCGGATGGGGTGCCATGTTCGCCGATGTCGACAACGACGGGTGGCCAGACCTTCTTATCGCGAATGGACACGTCTATCCCGAGGTCGACTCCGCTCGTCTTGGCTCTTTCTTCCGTGAGCCCCGTTTCCTCTACTACAACCTCGGACGCACTTCCTCCGGAGTTGTAAAGTTCAAAGACATCAGCAAGACGTCCGGTCCCGCTTTGCTCAATCCCCTGTCTGGACGCGGACTCGCGACGGCTGACCTTTTCAACGATGGACGGATCGAGGCTGTCATCAATAACCTGTCCGACGACACCATGCTTCTCGCCAATGTTGCCCGCAATCAAAATCACTGGCTTGGCGTACAACTCGTCGGAACCACCTCTAACCGCGATGCCATCGGAGCACGCGTCACTCTCCGCAGCGGTACGCGTATATGGGTTGACGAAGTTCGCAGCGGATCCAGTTACAACTCATCCAGCGATCTCCGGATCCATTTTGGACTCGGTACGGATACTCATATTGATTCCATCGAGGTTCGCTGGCCGAACGGCTCTACCGAGGTCTTCGATCCTCCTCCGGTTCCCGACCATATCCTCAAAGTCGTCGAAGGCAAGGGTCGCTTTCTCTCGAACCAGCAATAGAACTCCTCACTAAGGATGGCTACTCGAACTTCTGCCGTCTGGAGGCGACTACCTACTATGCCCGTGGCGCAGCGAAATAGGTTAGCCATCGATGAGATTCCTACGGCGGCTGCGTCTCTCAGCTTATTGGACCTTTAGTGTGATGTTTTGGGCGAGGGCTAAGGCGTTGGTTCCAGTGGCGACGATGTTGATGGTATAGGAACCGGCGGGGGTAGCGTTTGTGTTCGTTGTGCTGGCTCCGTTTGAGTTGCCATTGCCTCCACAACCGGTGAAGAAAGTAGAGGCAAGCGTAAGCAGAAGCAGCGGGAGCAAGAGGCTGCTGATCGTGCGGCGGCGGCGGAAGACGAGCAGCAGACCGGGTGCTCCGAAGACAGCGGCAATGAGGGTGCTGGTGCGCGTGGCGAGCGATGCATGGGCGGTGGTGCCCGTGGTAACGGTGAGGGTGATCGTTGGGGTAGAGGTGGGGAAGGTGACGGCAGGTGCGGTGCAGGTGGTGTTGGCTGGTAGTCCTGTGCAGGCGAGGTGGACGATGCCGGAGTAGCCGGAGGGCACGCCGATCGTAACGACGTCGGTAGTGGTACCCGTGGGAGAGGCGGTGAGAGTGTTTGTCGCCGGTGTGAGTGCGAGGAGAGGAAGCGAAGGCGATGAGGACTGGGTGAAGTCGGCATCACCGCTGTACTGTGCGGTGAGAATGACGGTTCCGGCGGGGGCGCTGAACGGCAGTGTTGCGGTACCTCCCGTAAGCGTCGCCGTGCCGAGAGAGGTTTGATTGGCGAGGAAGTTGACAGTGCCGGTCGGTATGCCTGAGGTAAGCGAGGCGACGGTAGCGGTGAGGTCAGTGCCGTTGGTTAGGGTGAAAGTAGTCGCGCTCCCGGCTTGGGTGACGGTAAGAGTGCCGTCAATAGCGACGATGTTGTAATTCGCAATATTGTTGCCGATGGCACTGACGGCGATGGGGTAGGCACCAACGGGACTGCTCGATGTGGCAGTGGTGCTGAAGACGGGTTGGAGAATATCTCCATTGATCGCACCGCTGAGCGAGCCAGTGAAGGCAGGGTTTGGCGCGCCGAAGACGCGAGCCGTGTTCGTTGCACTGACCATCAAGTCAGCTTTGTTCACTGCGAATGTGGCGGTCGTTACAAATGCCGGATATCCGTTCATTGCGACCTGCGAAGCCTGCAGTTTTACGTATCCGGTTCCTGTGATGGTGACTATGGACCCAGCGATCGTGACTGGACCGCTTAGAACGGAGTAAACAACAGGTGCTGGTGACGGCGAGTTTGCCGTAAGGCTAAAAGGACTGTTCCCATAAGCATGGGAACCCACAACGAATGTAAGCGTGGAGTTGATTTGGACGTTGATCGATAGAGGATTCGAAGTACTGCTAGAAAACTTACCCTCTCCAGGAAAAGTTGCGGTTACGCTATCGAGACCGATTGGCAGCGCGGTTGTAGTGAAAACAGCGACGCCACTCTTGAGTGCAGCGGTGCCGAGTGTTGCGTTGTTGCTAACGAAGTTGACGAGATCGCCATCCGTACTGAGCCCCTGAGCAGCGTATGGGCTAAGTTTAGCGGTGAATGTAAGGGGAGTCTGATAAATAGAACTTCCACTATTGGCACTAAGAATAAGTGTGGAAGGTGGGACACCAGTCCGTCCAATCGCTCTACTTTCGCTGTAGATCAGGTCTCCCGGATAAGTTACAAAAACATCAGCTAAATAATTATCCTGGTAATAGCTTGGGAAGGAGATCGGCGAGATGGACGCAGATGCCGTGGCGGCAGGACTGGTGAGGAAAAGAACATTCGTGCCGGAGGCCTCACCGATGTTTGTTCCTCCGAGTACGTCGGCGTAGCCATCGCCATTGAAGTCCGTTGCGATGACCATACGTGGGCGATATTCAGATTGACCGCCTCGGCTGGTCCCGATGAGCCCGCCCGTAAAAGTCCCATCGCCGTTGCCCAGACCTGCGCCGACGTTCTCGGCTCCTCCACTAACCAGGTCGACCTTGCCATCCCCATTAAGATCGCCAGCAGACAGGCTATCACCTACGTAGAAGCCAAAAGCCGGGTTTGTTACAAGAGTGAAAGTTCCGTCTCCGTTACTCAGAAAGACGGCGAACGGAACATTGTCACTCACAATAGCTATATCTGCTTTGCCATCCCCATTCAGATCGGCTACTGCGGTGGACCCAAATCCATTAGCGGGTGTCCCGACAGATGACGCAAAGGTGGCTGTGCCGCCTCCATTATTCAGCAGGACCTTAAGCGCATATTCCCCCGGCGGATATTCTGTGCCGGAGTTATTATCAAGAACAGCTAGATCGGGGTTTCCGTCACCGTTAAAATCCCCTGCCAGAAAGTTATATTCCCCGGACCCATCCCAGGGAATGACGGCTCCCTGAGTGAACGATCCATCGCCATTGCCCATCCATAGCACGACTTGATCGGGACGTAGCATCATCACAGCCAGATCGGTCTGTCCGTCCTGGTTGAAGTCGTCTGCGACAACCGACCAGCAGCCAGTCGCTGTTAACGAACCAGTTGGGTTGAAGGTTCCATCGCCATTTCCAAGCAATAGTGTGGGATTATTTGAACCCTTAAAAAAGGCTGCCAGATCAGCCTTTCCATCGCCGTTAAAGTCGCCAGCAGGCAGGCTGGTGCATGTCGCCGGAAGTGTGGGCCCAGCTGCCTGGACGAAAGTGCTACCTGTCCCCGTTCCGAGTAAAAGATATGCTGCCGATGAAGAGGTACTTGGCGAAAAAGGTAGTTGAGTCGTTACGAAGGCGTCAGGTCTGCCGTCGTTGTTAAAATCAGCCACGGTGAATGAAGTAGGAAGATTGGCCTGAGCCATAGCCGGTTGAGCCGTCAACCTCCAGTTGAGGGGACCGGTATCAGAGGCGCGCTCAAATAGGGTCCCGTCGCCGTGTCGAAGAAGACTATGCCAGTGGGAGTCGCGGTCTCGCCCGTGATGGTTGCCGTTTCGATCAGAGTCGAATGATCAGTAGGATCTAGGCTTTCGACAATGGACGACACAGTAGTCGGAAGCACTGATGTGGGGGGGCCTGAGGGGTTACTGTGAGCGGGACTTCATTCGAAGGGCTTTTACCACCCGCGAATGTCGCAATCGCTCTGTACGTATGCTCGCCAGATCCCGGATAGAAACTGAATGAGGCAATTCCCCCCGGCATGATCTGTGAAGTACCGAGTTTATGAATATCGGTACAGTAGGGAAAGGCGGCATCACAGAAGGCAACCTGGCCAGCGGTGAGAGGCGCTCCGTTCGTTACACTCACGCTGAGGGTAACCATTTCACCTTGCGCAACGGTCGTCACTGGACTTCCCGCGCTCATAACGGCTAGCGTCGTAGTCGTTGAGGCAAAGGAGAGCATAGTAGAGCCGCTCAGACCGATGATACATAAGAGGCCCAAAAGCAATCTGAAGCCGGACCTAAAAAAGTGTTGACGAGACAAGAACCGGGCAGGAGAAAACATAAGAACCTCAAAGGGAAAACGCAACCTGGCCTACCACACGTCTAGACCATGCAGAGAACCTTGAATAGCGATTGCGTGCAGGTCGAGTCTAGCCTTTGCATTTGCCGTTGGAAAGGAAATATTCCCTGCGACTTCGCTCTTTTTCCCAAATTAGGACGACGCAATTGTTGAGCCGTGCCGGCGCAAACGGCATGAATCGTCTGGGCTATTTCATCTGTCTCTCTTCCTTTTATACAGATAGCCTCGTCTCCGACTTCCCTCGCTGCTTGCATCAGATCCTCGTCAGGATGAAGGTCATGAAAAATGACGCTCGTACCCAATTCCTAGGCTTTCCTCACGTGCAACCGGCGAGGCCGTTCATGCCAACATGCCAATGTCGAGAATTGCAACCTGAGGACACCTCTCCTTGATCAGTCATTTCAGGGATTCCCTGCCGATCGCAAAGTCTCTCAATAAGGACACTCTCTAAGTGACCCCACCCACCCAGACTCACAACCCTGGCTTTCACCTATCCGCTATCCCCAGTCTTGTCGAGACCAACATCATGAGGCTAGGCCAAACTAGGACCTACAACAGATAGGCAGTGACGGCAGTTGTGATGTGCTGAATTTCGGTATTCACGTGCAATTCTTTGCAACGTCAACAATCCTCGCACAACCCTTCTTGCCGCAAAACAAATCACATCCGCATTCGTTGCGGATGGCGCATGAATTGCATTATGCCAAGTGTTGGATCTTATGTTGCTTTGCTTCGCATCCATGACCTAAAGCGATTTTGGGTCCAGGAAGAAAGTTCATGGTGAAGAAAAATGAAGCGATCCTTTGGTTCTCTTAATCTCACTCGGCTATGCATTTCATCTGCCTGCCTCTTCGTGGTCCTGACCACAGTTCCAGGCCATGCTGATTCGATTGCCGCGTTCAGTTTCACATCGTCCAACTACCGCGTCGATGACAATGACACTGCGCAGCTCGGTTATAACTTCACAACTGGAAGCACTCCAATCACCGTCACCGCACTGGGCTACATCAACGACGGATTCAACGGCACGCACGCCGTCGCGCTCTTCCGCGTTGACACTCAGCAGATTGTGCCCGGCGCAATGTCCACCGTCACAACCGTCGGCGGAGGCCCAACCAGCACCACCTTCAGTTATACCGACCTTTCCTCGCCCATAACTCTCGACGCCTACACTCAGTATCAAATCGTGTCTCAGTTCTTCGCAGGCGAACACTACTACACCCAGGCACAAGGATTCATCTCGCAATTCGGATTGACCCTCGACACCGCGGTATACAGCGACTACGGAGATCCTCCAGCCTCTCCCCAATTCGCAATCAGCAGCTATGCTCCAAACACTCCAGGAAACTTTGGCCCGAACTTCAAAATCTTGACTCCAGATACCTCGCTGACCCCAGTGCCAGAGCTGTCCTCGATCTACCTCGTAGCCAGCGGGCTAGTTAGTTTCGCTGTATCTCGCCTGCGTAAAAACTGACTCGTCCGGAGGTAGGGTTGATTCGCGGATCTGGACCTTGGTAATCGCGGGTTGGACATGATGATTTTGCACAGCGAACGACATTTCAGCTTTGCGTCAATACGAAATGGTCGGCTTGGTTTGCGATTTCGAACTCACGTCTGTGAAGCTTATATCCCTTGCGGTCATCCTTCCAACGACGCCTACCGCGCTAACTTTTTACTTATGCCTGACGCTGCCGATTTTATAGTTAGTCTGAATCGAGGTGAGGATCGCGCCGGCTATCATCAGGCGTGGGGAGTACTGATAGCGAGCACCGAAGCCTTCGCATTCGGCCATGATTCTATTGAGAAGTGAGGCGATCCAGGAGCTGAAGTTCATAGGATGTTGGTCGATGTGAACCATGACGCACCTCCGTCGATCTCGAATTTCCTGTGCGGTTCAAATGGGGAGTGGCAGCCGGCCGATGGGAGAGCCCATGGGCCGGCTGCGATAGTTAACGCGGCGGCTCGTTCAACGCGAGCTCTGTGGTTGAAGGTGCGGGGATATTTGCCGCACGAATTGCTTCCTTCTCCGCATGGCCCTTCGGAAGTTCGAAACCGTTTGCCTGACCCGGCGACCACACCTGGTAGAGGAAATACCTGTTTCCGTAGCAGTGGAAGATCAGCTTGCCACGGTCGGATGGCTTTCGCGTCTGCGTGTTTGTGGTGAGCAGGAGCTGCGATCTGGTCTGGGTTGTACTGCGCACGATCAGGACACGATTGGACAATGCCTGGATATCGTACTTTCCAGCAGGCATCATTTCAGATCCGCTTCGAAAGTCGAACGGGATATCGACCACGAGGTGCATGTTGGTCTGAGCGGTTGCACGGGGGGCTGGTGCAAACGCGCTGAGAGCAAAGGCAACGGCGAGAGTTGATGGAGAGAGTAGGGATTTGAGAGAGAGGAGTTTCATGGCGGTGTCTCCTTGATGACAGTGGCTTCGACTCCATCTGTCTTACCTGTTAATGCGAAGACCAGATGAAATCGCGCCACGGTCGCGGAGAATTTTCTAACTGCGCATCGACGATGGGAGGGTCGGTATAAGACCCTAAGGAGTACACTTTTCCAAAGTTGAAGATAGGACCTCCGCCGATATGCAAACGAGCAGAGATGTCCCCGAACATGACGTGACGTTGCTTCTGCAGAGGATGAGAGTGGGCGATTCCGGTGCTGCCTCTGATCTCATGCCGCTGATCTATAAGGAATTGCACGCTATTGCTGCGAGGCACATGCGGCGCGAAAGACCGAACCACACGCTACAGTCCACGGTCTTGGTTCACGAGGCGTTTCTTCAACTGGCGGGTACCAGCAAAGTGGACTGGCAGAGTCGTGCGCATTTTTTTGCACTGGCATCGCGAGCGATGCGCAGGGTTCTCGTTGATCATGCCAGGGCAGTAAATGCTGATAAACGTCCCGGTGCTCATCAGCGGGTAGAGTTGGATTCTGGATTGGGTGCTTCTGAAAATATCGTCGATCTGCTTGCACTGGATGAGGCACTGGAGCGGCTTGCGACCTGGGACGAGCGCCAGAGCCAGATTGTAGAGATGCGTTTTTTTGCGGGACTCAGCTTTGAGGAGATCGCAGAGGTGATAGGTATCTCGGAGCGTACCGCGAAACGGGATTGGACAATGGCCCGGGCGTGGCTTCACACAGAGCTCACGAAGGATCCGCATGGTGCCCCATGAACTCCGAGCGGTGGCGCGAGATCAAGAGTATTTTTGATGCCGCGGCGGATCTCCCGGCAGAGGAGCAGTTGAGTTATGTTCGCGGCTTGACTGGTGAAGACAAGGAACTCGAAGCCGAAGTACTACGACTGCTGCGCGGGAACGCAAGCACAAATGGCTTCATGGAAAAGCCTGTCGTCGATTTACACACCTATATCAAGCCCGTCAACGATGCGGCTGTTTTGGAGACGGGGAGGGTCTATGCGAGACGGTTTGAGCTCCTGCGATTCCTTAGCCGCGGCGGCATGGGCGAGGTCTATGAAGCGTGGGATACAGAGCTCGACGAAGCGGTCGCGCTCAAGACCATTCGTCTTAGAATCGCTTCAAACATCGATATAATCGAGCGCTTCAAACAAGAGGTAAGGCAGGCGCGGGAAGTCTCTCACCCAAACATCTGTCGTGTACACGAGTTGTTCAGCCATTCCTTAGAGGATGGACAGCTACTGTGGTTTCTCAGTATGGAGCTGCTGAGGGGAGAGACTCTTCGGGAGTGGATTCGGATCCACGGCCCTCTTCCCACCAGCCTCGCGATGAGCGTGAGCAGACAGATGGTCGATGGACTCAGCGCCGCTCACGCGGCTGGCTTGGTGCATCGAGACTTCAAAAGCAGCAATGTCATCCTTGTTCCAGGAGCCAAGGATGGGGTGCGGGCCGTGATCACCGATTTTGGCCTCTCCCTGAAGATGTTGAGAACACGAGAAGGACTGGCTGAGCCGGGAGGACTCGGAACCCGCGGATACATGGCTCCTGAGCAGGAGGAGAATGGGGAGGTTGGGCCGCTCGCCGACCAGTATTCGTTGGGTGTTGTCCTGTGCGAAATGGTGACGGGTTCGCTTCCGGAGTGGTCAGAGCCCAATCAATCTTCGGAGAAACGCTTTCTGGACCTGAATGGGAAAGAGTTTCCCGCTCGATGGGAAGATGTGATTCGAAGATGCCTGCAGCGAGAGCCAGCGGACCGCTACCCCGCGATCGAAAAGGTAGCGGCCGCCTTAGCTCCGCCTGGGATCTTTGGCACTCCACGGCGTATCGTGGCGGCAGTCCTGTTGATAACAGTTATTGCAGGTGCCGGCGCTTTATGGTGGAGAAGCAGGAACAAGTGCCAGATCTGTGAGATCGTCCAATTGACTCCGGACACAGACGAGTCGGAAAATCCCAGCCTTTCGAGAGATGGCCACGCGATTGTCTATTCGTCCGATCGTTCCGAGACCGGGAACCTGGACATCTTTCTCCAACCTATTCCAGCTGGTCGCCTCTCTCGATTGACCAGTGATTCTGCGAGGGACAGCAACCCGAGCATATCGCCAGATGGGAGTTTTGTAGCCTTTCGTTCCGAACGGGGCGGAGGTGGGATCTATCTCAAGTACGTTCGCGGAGGGAAGGAAGTCCTGCTCGTTCCCCGCGGCCGAAATCCTGTGATCTCGCCCGACGGCCAGAGTCTGCTGTATTGGACCGGCGATCCCGACCCCAGCGTCGCATCCGGTAAGGTCTTCCTGCTCCCCTTGCGAGGAGGCGGGCCTGTTCAGATTGCGAAGAGCTTTCAGGATGCGCGTTTTCCGGTCTGGAGTCCCGATGGACGAAGATTTATCTTCTCGGGATGCGAGAATGCAGATAAGGCCTTGGCAGGATGCACGGAGTGGTGGATTACAAGTCTGGATGGGCGCAGGATCGTGAATACCCACGTCATGAAGCGTCTCCAGAGTGTTGGTCTCATCATGTCGCAACCCACCGGAGTCTTCTGGGATGAGAATGGGCTGGTGTTCGGCTGTGGGCCGGGTGGATTACAGGTCACCCTCTGGACGATCAAGATGGATCCCCAGACATGGACGTCTTTAGGTGCGCCAAGGCAGCTCCTCAAGGAAAATGCCAGAGACCTGAGTCCCTCCGTCGCGAACAACGGAGCGATTGCGTTCACGCGCCTGTCAGGCGCACTCCATGTATGGCGGATTGACCGGGCATCGCATCCGAGTGAGGTTTCTGTGTCTAAGATTACAGAGGATGCGCAGATCGACAGCTCTCCATTTGTCGCAGAGGGGGGGAGATGGCTCGTCTTCACGAGAGGAAGAGGAAGCCAGCGAAGCATCTGGATCAGGGATAACGTCGAGGCCTCCGAGTCTTTATTGATTAATCCCGGCGTGCCCAACCAGTCGCCGATCATTGATAAGACTGGCCAGCTGCTGGCCTTTGAACAAACCGACCCGCCGAGCGAAGCTACCTCGATCAGCACAAAGGTTGGAGAGGGTCCGGTGCGGCGCCTCTGTCGCGGATGTGGCGCTCCGACCGGATGGTTCGATACTGATCGGGCTTTCTTTTATCGAGAGGGTATGCCCTCCGTCATCAAGATGGCGGACCCGCGCACGGGCAAATCATCGGTTGTGCTGCAGGAAGATGGCGCGGAGCTGAGCGATTCCAGCTGGTCGCCCGCGACCGAGATGATGCTGTTCGTCGAGACAAAGGGTGATCGTAAGCAAATGTTTGCAGTGCATCTTCCCCGATCGACTGGGAAGGTGGAAGGAAAGTGGATCCCCATTCCGGATGAAGGTGTTTCCCTGGAACATCCACGATGGTCTGGAGACGGCCACACCATCTTCTACTTCTCAAACAAAGATGATTCTTTCTGTGTCTATGGACAGGCTTTTTCCCCTGAAAGAGGTGGATCGGCAGGCACTTCGTTTGCTGTGGCTCATTTTCATAACCAGCGGGCCTCGATCGACAACGTGGTCCCGAGAGCGCGCAATCTTTCCGTCGAAGGGGATTCGATTTACTTCAATCTGGGTGAGCAGAGATCGACGATCTGGCTCGGATCACTTGCGAGGCGATAAATAAAAAGTTCTCGCGGCCGCACCAAATCGATTCTATCTGGGCTACAATTGGCGAACCCCGGGGAAATCGGCCAAAATTCTACGTCTGGAGTGGAATGATGAGTCCCGATCCATATATACCTCCTCCCACAAAGGAAACGTTCATAGCGGTCAATGTACGCGAGGACGCAACCAGAGAAGAGATTGTTCGCGCCATAGATGAGGCGTTGAAAACAATCGACAATCCTTATTTCCAGTACGCTACTCCCCAGTATATGAACTGTTTGCGGGCCGGATCGGGTAAAGATTTGCCGCCAATAAATAGTGGCAAGGGCCTGCAGATAATGGTGAGACACGAAGGCCCCTAAGCACACCGGCTATGTCGAGCCAAGGGTGAGCTATGCATTGTTGTCTGATTACTGCTCCGACTGTCACCGAATTTCGAAGCCAGGAAGAGCTGATTAGCGACTCGGTGCAGTCAGTCTCTTCTCTGCCGCAGCTCGGCATTTTGAGCGTTGCTGCCGTGCTCGAGAGATGCGGAGACATCCCGCATCTCATCGACGCTAATACTGCCTATCTGGAGTATGCCGATATCCCGAGCAGACTCCATGCTGACACGTTCGCGGAGTTTCTTGCGGAGATCGCCGTTCGTTCCAACGCTGACCTGTACGGGTTCAGTTCGATCTGCAGCACGTATCCATTGACTGTTCGTGTAGCCCGGGCCGTGAAGAACCTTCGCCCACACGCGATGATTCTGTTTGGCGGACCTCAGGCTTCTGTCGTGGATGAAGCCACCCTTGCGGCCTTTCCATGGGTTGACTTTATTTTGCGAGGCGAAGTGGAGCAGAGCTTGCCCTGCCTGTTTCAGGAGCTTCACCGCGACTATGACTTCTCTCAAGTCAGAGGACTCACCTACCGCGATGGAACCGCGGTGAGACGGAATCCCAACGCTCCAGTGATCGAGGACCTCGATGCTCTTCCGCCTCCGGCGTATCACCTGTCGAAGTATCTGACGAAGGCCACTTCAGCTTCCATCGAACTCGGTAGGGGATGCCCGTTCTCTTGCACCTTTTGCTCCACCAACGATTTCTTCAGGCGGAACTTCCGACTTCGATCGCCTGCAAGAGTGCTAAAGGAGATGAGAGAGATTGCAGAAGTCAGTGGTATCCGCCACTTCGATCTGGTACACGATATGTTTACCGTCGACAGGAAGCGTGTTGTCGCATTCTGCGAGGCAATGCTCGCCAGCGATGAGGGGTTTACGTGGGACTGCAGCGCCCGTACGGATTGCGTCGACAAGGAACTGCTGGAGCTGATGGCTCGAAGCGGCTGCCGGAATATCTTCTTTGGAATCGAGACAGGCTCCCAGAAGATGCAGCGGGTGATCGACAAAGATCTCGACCTCGATACTGCAAGGGAAATGCTCAACATCGCCGAGCAACTCGGAGTGAAGACGACGGTGGCGCTGATCACTGGCTTTCCCGAGGAGGATTGGGAGGATGTTCGCAGCACGCTCCGAATCTTCACCGATGCTGCGCGACATACACGATCGCATCCTCAGTTGAACATCCTGGCCCCGCTGGCAGGCACGCCGATTCATACGCTCCACAAAAACGAGTTGGTCCTCGAGGACTTGTGCTCCGATATGTCACATCAGGGACTTACCCAGAGCGAGCAAGACCTTGCATTGATTCGGCGCTACCCAGATATTTTCCCAAACTTCTACATGATCCCAGTGAAGGGATTGGACCGCGATGTACTCTTCGAATTGCGCGAGTTCCTCAGCATAACGGTCGAGTGCTTCCGCTGGCTGCTTTGCTCAATCGACCTGGCGACCGATCTGCTGGGCTTTCACGAAGAGTGGCGAACCTGGCGGATAAAACTTCGTGGAGATCTTATCGGGTCTGATCTCCGGAGATACTATGTCGGAAGCCTCTTTCGAGGGGATTTCATCTGCTTCATGAGCGAGCATCGACTCGTCGAGAATCCTGTCATTCGTGCTTTGGTGCGCGCTGAAGAAATGATCAAGGCTGCTGCAGAGGCACAAGAAAACCCTTGCGGCGAGCGCATTGCCATTGCCGTAGGCGAGCCTCTGCAATCGGCGGATGTTCCCCGTACCAGAGGCACGACTCGAACACTGAAGTTTGAATACAAGCTGGGGGAGATTGTCACGTCGATTGCCGCTCGAACAGAACCTGAGCGGGCGGAAGTCTTTTACGCCACGCGGCTCGATGACAAGGGCGTTCTTCGGATGGTCGAGATCTCTAATTTGCTGGCCGCTGTTATCAAGGTGTGCGACGGCAGCCACACAGTGGCTAAAGTCATCGATACACTAGCTGGCAAACTTCCCCAGTTGGAAGAAGACACGAGGATCTATATATCCAGAAGCCTATTGAGCGGCGCACACTCGGCTGGTTTGGTCGATATATATCGGACCCCCTGAGGCCGCCCCGCGGCAACAAAATCAAGGCTGCAGCGTGATAATCCGGTTTACCGCATCAGCGCATAGGGCTATAAAAGGTTGCGGCAACGTAGGCGACTTACAGTAGAAAAGGAGAGTGTCATGGCTGGAAAGCAAACCCCCGACGGGAAAAAAGTGCACCTCTACCGCCCCCCTTCGAAGGACTTCGACCCCTTCGCAGCCACTGAGAAGGACTTGATGAGGCACGGGCTGCCGCTGCGGCCTGATCCCCAAACTCAGCCGGGGATGGCAGCGCTGTGGGAGCGACAGGCAGCCCGCTATCGCAGCTTCGAACATCTCGAGCCGCGGCCCGACACCACGACGGCGACCAAGAGGGCGGTCACGGCTCTTGCCCTGGGCCCGGACCCCATCGAGTCGTGCGGCTATCAGCTCTTCAGCTCCTCGGCACCGTTCACCGCGCTGTTCATAACATGGACTGTGCCCGACCTGCACTTCACTCCCAGCCCGATCGGTGTCAACCACTTCCATACCTTCGTCGGTCTTGGTTTTCTTGACGTCCACGTCGAGATGACCGTCGACTCCGCACAGAACGTCACCAGCCAGATCTGGGCTCAAAGTATCGGTCAGATCAATTTACCCGTCCGCCCCGGCGATGTAATCAGCGGCTCTCTGTGCCTTCAAACCAACCAGGCTGGCACAGCGGCATACTTCCTCGCCAACGAGACCACATCGCAGACGATCAACTTCTCGGTCGACACCGGGTTCCCCCCTGCCGTTACCATAAACGCAGGCGTCACTCGCAGCTGGCCGCTGAACCAACCATTCCCCCCGCTTGCCAGCTTTGGGGTGGTCTACTTCGATGAAATCAGCGCCTACACGACGAGTGGTCCTCGGTCGCTCACGTCGGGCGAGGCTATCACTATGGTCGACCAGAACGGTAGGACCCTCGCCAGGCCCGTCAGACTCACCGACTATGCCTTCAAGACCGTGTTTGTAACGGCCTGATCACCGAAGCTGCGCGAGACTCCAATTACGTAACGCAGGCGTAATGCATGGATCTGTGCGGAGGCGATCGACCGCGGTCGTTGCGTCCCAGCAAAATTCCATCGTTGAACTTGCGCCCAGTTGCGACGATCGACCAGAGGCCTTGGGTTGTACCTGAGAACTGGGGGACACTGATTGCTTCAACGTTTAAACAGCCCATCCCGTCGAAGTGATCACAACTGGAGACGGCGAAGAAAACCCAAATGTCGTCTCCAAATTTGTTCACGGTTTGTCGCCAAACGGGAAAGAAATTCTCCAGGGAGTGACCGCAGAGGCACCAAATGTCAAGATGTTTACGAAAGCGGTAACTTTTTCCCGGATCATGTGTCTACCCTTTGACGCCACATAGTCTGAACTCCCCAAGGCAGACTCCCCTAAGGCGTGAAGGAGCAACAGAAACCAAAATGAAAAACTATAAGTACTACGCCGCCCTCCTGGCGGTAATTTGTCTTTTTACGGGATGGCTAAACGCACAAAACGTTACCGGTGCCGTCAGTGGCATCGTCACCGATCCCAGCGGAGCGGTCATTCCCAACGCGACTGTCATCGTTCATAACGTCGGAACCGGCGTCGATACATCCGTCACCACCAACGAGGTCGGCCTCTACAGCGCCCGCTTCCTTCCCATCGGCCAGTACCAGGTCACCGTATCCGCCGCCGGCTTCACCACCTCGAAGTTCACCCCCTTCACCCTCGAGATCAACCAGACCGCCAAGTTCGATGCCAAGCTCGAGCCCGGCGGAACCGCCACCGTCACCAATGTCAGCGCCGAGTCCGCTCCTATCCTCAACACCAACGACTCCTCCCTTGGCATCTCCCTCTCCACCAACGAGATCGCCAACATCCCACTCAACGGACGCAACTTCTCCTCCGTGACCCTCTTCCAGCCCGGCGCCATCGCCACCGACCCCCAGGGAATGACCGGCAACAACGCCATCGAGCGGAGCACCTTCAACAACGGCGTCGCTTCCATCAATGGCAACCGCAACCAGGCCAACTACTACACCCTCGACGGTGCCGATCTCAACGAACCTCAGAACAACCTCATCGCCTATAACCCAGCGCCCGATGCCATTGCCGAGGTCCGCGTTATCTCCGCCAATGCTCCCGCACAGTTCGGCAACGCCAACGGAGGTGCCGTCATCTCGGTCCTGAAGTCCGGAACCAACCAGTTCCACGGCTCGGCCTACGCCTTCCTCCAGAACCAGAACCTCAACGCTAACTCTTGGGCCAACAAGTTCGCCAACCCCATTATCGCGATCAATCCCTATACTCAGACCATCTTTGGCGGAACCGTAGGAGGCCCGGTTCTGAAGGACAAGCTCTTCTTCTTCGCCGACTACGAAGGCGCCCGTTCTCACACTGGAGGTCTGCAGCAGGCTAGCGTTATCCCCGCGGCGATGCGCAACGGAGACTTCTCTTCCCTGCTTCGCACCGGTTCCCCGATCCAGTTGTACGACACACAGAACGGATTCGCGGCCTATTCCAACAATCAACTTCCCATCCTGAACCCCGTCGCCAAGTACCTCTTCGCTCATCCGGAGCTCTACCCGACCGAGAACGCAGCACCCACCGACGGTCTACTCCAGAACAACTTCCAGGGAGCGCAACGCAAGTTCGTTCGCAACGATCAGGGCGACATCAAGATCGAGTGGAACGCCACTCAGACTAACAAGTTCACCGCCTTCTACTCGCAGTCCAACGCAGGCGACACTCAGACGGCGCTCATCCCCATCACCTTTCCACCCCAGAACGTCTACCCCACCAAACTCGGCGGCGGAAGCTGGATCCATACCTTCTCTCCCGCAATCGTCAACGAGGCCCGCTTCGGCTTCACCCGCGTGCGCTGGGATAACAGCGTCCCCACCGACCCCTCAGGAGCTTTCGGACTCAACGGCAACTCCATCGTCGGCATTCCCTTCGGCGTCCAGCCCTACCCCGGATTCTCCGGACAGAGCCTTGGCAACAACGCCTCCTTCCTCGGAACCAACGCCAGTATCCAGGTTTTGCGCGACAATACCTTCAACTACTACGACAATCTCACCTGGCAGCGCGGCCACCATCTGCTCTCCATCGGTATCCAGGCCACCCGTTACCAGCAAAACTACCTCAACTCCTCCAACTACGGCTTCTTGGGTGAATTCGACTACTCCGGCAACTTCACCGGCTTGCCCGGCGGAGCCGGTTACGGGCCGGCTGACTTCGTCCTCGACCGCCTCTCCACCTCTCAGCTGGGATCCTCCATCGGCTTCGTCGGCAACCGTCAGTGGCGTACCGCCGGCTACATTCAGGATGATTGGAAAGCCACCGATAAACTGACCGTCAACATCGGTCTCCGTTACGAGTTCGATCAGCCCTGGGTCGAGGTCAATAACAAGACCGCCAACGTCGATCTCACCACCGGAATCGTCCAGTATGCGCACAGCATTCCGGCCGGAGCTCCCGCCGGATCCCAGCTCTGTTCCAACCGGGCCTGCTACAACCCCAACTACGCCCAGTGGATGCCTCGCATCGGCTTCGCCCTTCAGGTCAACCCGCGTGTCGTAGTTCGTGGAGGCTACGGCGCCACCAGCTTCTTCGAGGGCAACGCCGGTAACCAGCGTCTCACCTCTTCGCCGCCCTTCGCCCAGGGAAGCCACGTCGTGGCCATCAATCCCAGTGCCGGCAGCGCAGGAACGCCATTCCGTATCGAAGACGGCTTCTCGCCTTCGTTCAGCGCCACCAGCCAATACTCCGTGTGGCCGAAGAATATTCAACCCGCCTACATCCAGCAGTTCTCCCTCACCACGGAGTTCGCCCTCACCAACAAAACCTCGGTTTCCGTTGGCTACCTTGGCGAGACGGGACAACATCTGATCGACTACCGCAACGGCAACCAGCTCACTGCTGCTCAGGCAGCGATCTACTCCGCGCTTCCGGAGGGGGCTCCGGTTCCTCCAGCTGCGCAGGCGCCCTACACCAATCTGGTCGGACAAACGGGTCCCCTGCTCGTTACCGAGTCCAACGCCATGATGAATTACAACGGCGCCCAGGTCACGGTACGGCATCGCGCCGACCGCGGCTTCGAGTACACCGTCAACTACACCTACGCCAAGTCCATGACAAACTCCGCCGGTAATTACGGCCAGCCCGGCGTTGGGGGATCAACGGGTGCGTTCCAGGACGCCTACAACCCACAGGCAGACTACGCTCCCTCTGGCCAGGATGTTCGTCACAACCTCAATGCCGTCGGTGTCTACGCTCTTCCGTTTGGACGCGATCAGCTCTACGGCTCGCACATCAACCGTGCTCTCGACCTGATCGCCGGAGGATGGAAGGCCTCTTCGACTGTTATCGCTTACACGGGGCTGCCCATCACCATCCAGGCGCCGAATGTCTCCAACTCCTTCAATACCTTTTCCACATCACGCGCCAATCACTACCGCAAGTTGGTCATCCGCAACCGATCCCTCAACCATTGGTGGGGCACCGATCCCTCGGCCATCCCCTGCAGCGGTCCTGACAACGGCGTCTGCGCCTACGGTGTAGCCGCCCCTAACACGTTCGGCACAGCCCGTCCCGCCTCCGAGCGCGTCCCTGGATTCGCACAGATCGACGGAGCTGCCTTCAAGGACTTCCACATCACCGAGAGGCACGTCCTCGGCTTCCGTGCCGAAGGCTTCAACCTCTTTAACATCGCCTCCTATCAGAATCCGGATGCCTCAATCCAGGACCCCAACTTTGGTCAGATCACCAACACCCGCTCCAAGGAGCGAGTCATCCAGCTGAACCTGCACTACTCCTTCTAACCTCGGTCTCGCGAAGGACCGACTCCAAACGAAACCCCGCATCTCCTCAAGAGATGCGGGGCTTTTTTCTTGAAAGTTCAAACTGGCGATGACATTTCGGAATTCTCTCGGATTAGATTCGGCAGATCGCTTCCTTCCCCTTCCGCCATCTGCTCCAGGAGTGCAATATCAATCTCTTCTTTGGAATTGAATGGGAGAGAAGAGACCCACGGGCATGACGATCCATCATGAACGTTGGCCCTCCAGTAATAGTGATCCATCCACATAAGCTTCGCTGTTCAGTTTCGAGGTAAGCCATCTCGGACAAAGGCGCATTTGGATAACAATCCAATTACAGCCCTGAGACGATAGCATGACACCCGCGGACTCTCAGCGGAATACGTTGGTGAAGAGAGGGACCGATGCTGAAGTCTACTTCTCTATCAATCAATTCGCTGTATTCACCACAATCTCGTGGGCTACCGTCCTGTCGAGCACGCCTAACTCACGGGCTCAGAATTCCAAAGTGAAAAGTATCGGCGCCTTCCACGCGTGTAACGTGCGCTGGGACGAACGTCCGCCTACACGATGATCCATAGGCGGCGCCACGGCCTCGACTATTCCCGCGCACGATACCTGTGCTTGCACTCTCCGGCATATCGCGCCGCGATTGCGCTCGTTCGCACAATGCGGAAACCTTTGGGCAACGCATGATCGAAACCCGCAAACAATTGGACATGCTTTAAAGAAAGGAACCACACATGCACCTCCCCAATCCCGATTACCGATTTGAAGCCTTTCACGCAATCGAAACCATCGGCGACGAGGATTTTTTGTTCAATTGGTCGAAAACAAATCCCTTGGCTCCCTTGAACAAGGTTTTTAACCCCACCAACGAGCAGGAACTTCGCTCCATCTTGCGTGGAGGTTACGAAACGGTGCGCGTCGTGGGCTCGACACTGTCGTTCGAGCCCGTGCACGCGGTGCATGGCGAAGCCGGCCCCGCGGTCTTGATCGATTTACGATCCTGGACGGGCCAAGTCGCAGTCGGTGAGGGCTTCGTGACCTATAAGGCGGCCACCGCGGTGGAGCAGCTTTGCGCGGATTTGATCGAGATGGATCGCATGCTGCCGGCTTGCCCCGGCGTCATCGGCATCCAAACTCTCGCGGGGGCCTTGGGGACTGGCACCCACGGTCAGGGACTGCGCCAATCGAGCTTGGGCGATGCGGTGCTTTCGATGAAAGTGATGCTCGCGGACGGCCAAATCCAACTCGTCGAGCGTGATGATCCGCACTTTGGAGCATTCATGCTCTCCATCGGATGCCTGGGGATCGTCTTGGAGGTGAGTTTTCGAACCGTACCGAACGTCATCATGAAGTGTCGTAAGCTGACCGTCGATCAGGAATGGCTGATTGCTAACCACGAGCGGCTGAACCAGGAGCATCTGCTTGTGAAAACATGGTGGTTCGCTTGGACCGGAGAGGCCCATGTCTGGTTGGTGGACCCCGCCTCTGAGTTGGAAACCCAGGCTTATAAGGCCGCTGGATGCCTGACCTTGGATTTGGGCTCCAGCGGCCTTATAAGCGCGCTCTTGGACCCCACCGTCGAGGCCACGATGCGCAAAATGGGAGCCGACACGAAAAACGAAGCTTTGGACGGGCGGCACATCGAAACGATGCGCCGCTTCAAAAACGGCAACGATGTGATCGGCAACGTTTACCAGCTGTTGTGCAAAGGGATTCCCGCTCCCCAAATCAATTGCGAAGTGTCCGTTCCTTTCGACAAATCGGTCGAAGCCTTCGGCATCCTTAGACAATGGCAACAGGAGCATCCTGGCGTGTTGCATTATCCTTTTATTTTGCGGTGCTGCGGAGCCTCCCAAGCTTGGCTGTCGCCGGCTTATGGTAAACCCGTGTGCTATATCGGCTTTTTGGTGTATTTGGCCGCAGATGGCCAATTCGCTCGCGGCTCCCTTGATTGGATGGATGAGGTGCAAGCACGTTTGGCTCGCCTCGGCGGATCTCCGCACGTGGGTAAGCATTTTTCTCCCGAAATCTACAAGCTTTCGGAGCGCGCCCGGTGGCGTGATTTCGACCGACTGCGAAAGGAGCTTGATCCCAATGGGCTATTCGAAAACCAATTCGTCAAGCGATTGTTCTCCCACTCCAGGCAGGAAGCCGCCTGATGACGCAGGCGCTTCTTTTCGATCTTGACGGCACTCTGATCGATTCCTCCAACGCATGGTGGGCGATTCGCTCAACGAGGTAAGCGGCTCGCGGCACCGGAATTCAGGTCTGATGCATGCTTCATAGATATCGGGAAGGCTTTGCATGACCTTCCCGCTTTGGTTCGAGTGCGTAGCCTCCAATCGCGTTGAGTGATACGCCTCGTGTTGGTATTGTCAACCAGTCAGGAAGCGCACGATCGAGATGACCTCTGAAATGAAACGAAGCCCCGCCACGAATCCCCAGATGCCCCAGCCTCTCACGAGCGGGTCAGAGGATGGAGCCATTCGGCGTTCCCCATCCGAGATCGAACGGCTCTATTACGGCCAGCATCGCATGGCGTTCCGAATCGGAACTTATCTCGCGTTGATCCGGATGATGGGCATCGCGCACCTGGTGGAGTCCTTGTATGGGCACACAAAATTGGTGTCGGAGACTCATGCCCGCCTGGCGCGCACTCGGCAGACGGTGGTCGATCTGATCTGCCATGGTTTCGATAGCCCCGAAGGACGCGCGGCAATACAGCGCTTGCGGGATGTTCACCGGCATCTCAAAGTCAGCCCCGAGGACTACCAGTATGTGCTCGCGACTTTCTTTTTGGAACCACTCCGCTGGAGCGAGCAGCACAGCGTGAAAGCGGTGACGCCAGATGAAGCGAATCTGCTATTGAGCTTCTGGATGCAGGTGGGTCACGCGATGAGCATTCCAAACCTCCCGGCATCGTTGCAGGAATGGAAGGACTTCCAGAAAAATTACGAGGCGCGCTACATGGGTTTCACTTCCCAGGGCCACCGTCTCGCCTTGATGTGCCTGAGCGATGTCGTCAAGCTGTCGCTGCCAAGGGGAACACAAAGGATCTCCCGTCAGATTATGATCGACACGATCGAGCCCTCAGTGCGCCAATCCCTGGGTATCGCGCCCTCGCAGTGGTCTGCAAGGCTGCTCGTTCGGATTCTTCTGCGCATCATGACCTGACCGGTGGCCGTTTTGAAGGTAGGTAGGGGGAAGTTCCGCAACTTACAAAGACGCGATTCCCACGTTACCACCACACGACAACTACGGCTTTACAATGACCTATTCGCTTTGAACAGCAAATGACAATTCAGCTTTGCTTCAACATCGTAAGCTCCCGCGAAAGATGTCAGGTTCCCGCTCACGAGAGATGCCCTGTTCCATGGACAGGGTTCGTATAAGAGCAACTGTTTCCGCTGTCATTTCGACCAGGGTGCAGAGCGATAATTAAAGATTGGAGGAATCAGCCTGTTGAAACGGATCGTTTTGCTTCTTACCACGACAGCCATGTTGGTCATCATCGCCTTCACTGCTCATGCCTCAGGACAGGCCGATCAAGCGGTGGCCCCGATCTTCGGGATCACTATTCCTTCGGATTACCGCAACTGGCGGCTGATCTCCGTGGCCCACGAGGCCGGCAATCTCAATGATCTTCGCGCCGTTCTCGGCAACGACATCGCCTTCAAGGCCTACCAGGAAAAGACACTTCCATTCCCCGACGGCGCCATCATAGCCCGGCTGGCGTGGAGCTACATTCCATCCGAAGAAAACAACAAAGTCTTCGGCCGCGAACAGTCCTTTGTGGCTGGCCCACCCACCAACGTCCAGTTCATGGTTAAGGACTCCAAAAAGTACACTGCGACCAACGGCTGGGGATTCGCCCAGTTCAAAGGCGGCAAACCCGCCGACGAGGCCGTGCATAAGACCTGTTTCTCCTGCCACGAGCCCGTCAAAACCCGCGACTTTGTCTTCACCCGATACGCTCCCTGATCACGCTCGGATATGCTTAGTTCCCTCTCTATCAAATAAATGCTGAGCGAACTCTCAGTGATTTTTCCAGCACCTCCCTCATCTTTTGCGATGATTCAAGAGTAGAACTCCCCCCTTTGCTACTATCGATCTGAGGCCCTCCCGTCCCTGCATGAGAATTGTCCAGGCTGTCTTTGGCGTATTTCATCACTTTGAACTGGCTCGTGAGCTTGAGCGCCGAGGTCATCTCGAGGCGATCTATTCCACCTTCCCCTGGCGCCGACTACAGCGCGAAGGCCTGCCGCACTCCCGTGTTCAAACTTTTCCCTGGCTTCACACTCCGGAGTTCATACTGCAGCGCTATCGTATCGGGGGCCGGTGGGTCGTAGACCAGCTCGGGTATGCCAACGCCCTTGCGTTTGATGAATGGACGCTGCGCCGGCTTCCCCCCTGCGATGCCTTCATTGCCATCTCTGGTGCCGGGTTGAAGACCGGCCTTGCCCTCCAGCGCAAGGGCGGTCTCTTCATCTGCGATCGTGGATCGTCCCATCAGCGCTACCAGGAGCGAATCGTCGCAGACGAGTATCGGAGATGGGGCGTCGAGCTCCCTGTAAGCGATGAGAGAGACACCATCCGTGAAGAAAAAATCTACGAGGCAGCTGACCTGATTACTGTTCCATCAGGCTTTGCGGCGCGATCCTTCCTCGAGATGGGGCTGCCAGCCGAAAAGATCCGGAAGATCCCTTACGGTGTGCGGCTCGAACGGTTTCGCCCCATCGGCCAGCCTCCCGAGGGACGCTTTGAGGTTCTCTTCGCTGGAGGAGTCAGCCTCCGCAAAGGAGTTCCCTACCTGCTGGAAGCTTTCGCGAAGGTTCGCCATCCGGCAAAGAGACTTCGCATAGCGGGCGCGATCCGGCCCGACTTTGAGGCCGTGCTCTCCCGGATGCCGCAGGAAAATGTGGAGTTTCTTGGTTCAGTACCGCAGGAGCGCATGATCGAGCTGATGAGCACCAGTACAGTGATGGTGCTTCCCAGCATCGAAGAGGGCCTTGCTTTGGTGCAGGGACAGGCCATGGCATGCGGCTGCCCGGTCATTGCTTCAACCAATACTGGATCTCAAGACTTATACACCAATGAAATTGAAGGATTTATCGTCCCAATTCGCGATCCAGGTGCGCTCACACAGCGAATGCAGCAGCTTGCCGAAGATCCTGATCTCCGTCAACGGATGAGCGAGGCGGCGCTCGTCCGGGTGAAATCGTTGGGAGGATGGAAGGATTATGGCGATCAATGGGAGAAGCTTCTCCAGGAAGCTATAAAACGTTCTGCATAGACCGTTTTCTTCAAGCTCAACCGTGCAGAATACGTTCTACCCGTTTGACGGACAATCAGTTCCTCCGCCAACAAAGTGAACGATCTCCAGCCTATCGTTTTGGGCCAGGGCGACGTTACCCCATGTCGCTCGAGTCGCAATCTCTCCGTTGTGTTCGATCGCTACGCGATCTCCCTTTAGTCCCAACTCTTGGATGAGGTCTTCCAGGTTAGAAGATTCTGACAGAGAGAAGACTCGGGACTGGCCATTCAAGATGAGCGTAAGCGACATAATGCTCTTAAGCGTAGCAGGCGTTCTTCAACGGAAAGTCGGATCGATTGCCCCGGCTGCTCGTCCGCTAAACCATCTGCTGCTGCCGGAACGCCGCCGACCTAAGATCTCTGAGTATTCGTCGAAAACCTCACGGCTTCTTCTGGAAAGAATCCGGATGGCTTCGTCTTCCGCTGGAATGACAGCCGAACCTTCAAAATAAACGCGATCGGTAACTAAATGCTCTGCAGCATCACTGAGAATCTGCAAAGCGATCCCATAATTAACAGGATTGACCTCGGGGATATGAACAGCTGGCATCAGCACTCCTCCATAACTTTCCCTATCGGCTTGGATGCTCTTGGCGTTATCGAAGAGGCCACAGATGGTTCAAGGGCCCGTGCCCAAAACCGAGAGGTACCGCACGGCGAATCGCCTCCGCCACATACTGTTTTGCCGCCACGGCGGCCTCCCAGGCACTATCACCCTGCACCAGCCGGCTCAACAGAGCGCTCGAGAGCGCGCAACCGGTTCCGTGGGTGGAGCGGCTCTCGATCCACTCTCCCTGAATCCATCGCGGTTCGCCGCCTTCGAAGAGAAGATCATCGGGCGGATCAAGGTGACCTCCGGTCGCAAATATCTTGAGCGAGGGGTAAAGGCGAGCCAACGCCCGTGCGGCCGCGACCACATCTTCCGGAGTTGAAACCTTCACTCCGCTCAGAGCTCGAAGCTCATCAAGGTTGGGTGTCACCCATCCCGCCAGCGGAAGCAATCTCTCCCGTAGAAGGGTGACTCCCTCCGCAGACAGCAGTTCCCTTCCCGAGCTCGAGCAAAGTACAGGATCAAGGACAATTGGAACTTCCGGCGATAGCGTGCGCAGCCTCTCCAGGTAATCCGCAACAACGGACACAATCTCCGGAGTAGCCAGCATTCCCAGCTTCACTCCCGCAGGAGGCAGGTCGGTGTGAAGGCAATCCAGCGTCTCCTTCAGTAGATCCGGGGACGCGGGCTGGTTATCCCGTACCCCGACGGTCGACTGAACAGTGAGACTGGTGATCGCGGAGGTACCGAAGAGACCATGTGCGGCGAAGACCATCAGGTCTGCTGTGACTCCTGCGCCCGAGGAGGGGTCGAAGCCTGCGATGGAGAGGACGGTCTTCATAAGAGCGCGATCCGCGATTTTCTAACCCTTTTGTGGTGCAATGGAACCTTTTTTCGACTTTTTTGAAAACTAGCAGGATTCAGCAGATTTGTCCCCGAACTGCACAAATTCGGCCAAAAACCGGAGAATTCGGCCCCGATCTATAGTTCAAATCTGAGATTCCTATTAGCACATCAGGTTCCTTAAGGCAAGCAGGTAATGCCTCCTAACTCCATTCGGATGATTGACTTAGCCTTTTCAGGCCGAGACAATATTACAAGGAGGTTGCATGAAGATCATTTCTACGAAGATGGGGGACAAGGCAGTCCCCACCAAGCGTGGAGTTGCCATCGCAACGCTGCTTGTCGCGCTGGGAATCACGGCATCTGCAAGCGATCCTTCTATACCGGCAAATCCTGCTGCATCGACAAAGAGCGCAGACAAAAGCCCGGTCAAGCCTCGTCGTTGGTACCAGGTTGGTACGGCTTCGTGGTACGGACGATACTTTCAGGGCAAGCAGACAGCGAACGGTGAGCCGTACGACATGAATGCCCTCACCTGCGCCCACCGCAGCCTTCCCCTCGGAACCTGGCTGCGCGTCACCAATCTGAAAAATCGCAAGTCCATATTCGTCAGGGTGAACGATCGGGGGCCCATGCCCGAAGACCGCATTATCGATCTCTCCTACGGAGCCGCCAAGGCAGTCGGCATCACCGGGCTTGCAAAGGTAAAACTCGAAAAGCTTCGTCCCGGAGACCCCGAGATGGCGAAGCAGCTGATCGCGCAACTCCATGTTCCGATAGCGGTCGGCCAGGGACTTTAGTTCCCTCCACAATCTCACGCTCACAGCTTCAGTCCATGCGCTCTCCGCTAGACTGAAGCTGTGACGAATTCCTCGATAAACTCCCTTTTCCTCTCCCCGAAAGACCGGCTCGCCGTCGCGCTGGATGTTCCTGACGCTACTATTGCATTCGGGATGGTCGATCGCCTGGAGGGTACGTGCCGCTGGCTCAAGATCGGCATGGAGCTCTATTACGCAGCCGGAAATTCCCTTGTTGAAGCCTTGCGGGGACGCGGCTTCAGCATCTTCCTCGATCTCAAGCTTCACGACATCCCCAACACGGTCGCCGGAGCGGTTCGATCTGCCACGGTAGCTGGCGCGGAGCTGCTCACCGTACACGCCTCCGGAGGCGGTGTCATGTTGCAAGCGGCGGCAGAAGCTGCTCAAGCCCCGGACTCGCCGCGGCTGATCGCAGTGACTGTGCTGACAAGCATGGATGCAGCTGAGCTAGCCTCTGTAGGAGTTTCGGCCTCACCGGTGGAACAGGCTTTGAGGCTCGCTCGCCTGGCGAAGGAATCAGGGATTGACGGCATGGTCTGCTCAGCAGAAGAGGTCAGCTCCCTGCGGCAGGAGATTGGCCCTGAGGCGTTTCTTGTGATCCCTGGAATACGTCCAGCCGGAGCAAGCAAAGACGATCAACAGCGCATCGCCACCCCTGGGGACGCCATCTCCCGCGGCGCTTCCATGCTGGTCGTGGGACGGCCGATCACACTGGCCTCCAATCCAGCGGATGCCGCGCGGGCAGTACTGGCCGAGATTGCCGCAGCGGACGAGACATCCAATCCAAAAAGGTGAAGAAGAGTCCTCGCAAAAAGAAAGAGCCCGGACTTTTCTCCGGGCTCCCTTTGCAACTCGATCCACCAAGATGCAGATAGATTTTTATTTACCCTTGTGAACTGTTGATGACCTGTGAATCGCTGAGCCGGAGCGTAAGCGCTTTGGCTGAGCCTCCTCCGCGAATGAATTCGCTGAGGTTCACTTCGGCGACGTTGTAGCCCAGTCCTTCAAGGCGCTTTGCCAGGTCGCTTCCGGTTATGCCCATGATGATCTCGCGGCCAACGTTGATGACGTTGCAGGCAAAGCGAGTCGCCTCGGCCTCCGTAACCGCGATGCGCATCTCCGGAGCGTAAGCTGCTTCGATTCTGGCCAGAGATGGCTTGTCGAAGGCTCCCGGGAAGTACAGCAGGTGACCGCCTGACAATGGGGCGAAACAAGTGTCCAGATGGTAGAAACGCGGGTCGACGAGATGGAGTGAGCTGACGTCGGTGTGCCACGCATCGGCAACGTGGCGATGGCTCTGCAGGCAGGTTCTGACGCCGTGCGCGGCCCACAGGTGATTCCCAGCGGCATTGCAGAGCGCGTCTCCTTCGCCCTCGAAGGCTGTCTCCCGTGGGGTCTCCCAGATGATGAAGCCGGCCGCTTCGAACCAGCGGCGGAGATGTGGTTCTTCTGCCTGGCGCTGGGGATGGGCGAAGCTGGAGAGAGCCACGATGCCATGCTGCACGACAGCTGCGTGTCCAACGAAGACCATGTCGGGCAGGCTCTTCTGACCGTGGATCAGGCGCACGTCTGCGATGCGCTGGAGCTGACTGTGCAGTTCCTTCCATTGGGCGAAGGCAAGATCTCTCGAGGGACGATGCAGGTTGCCAGCCATCCACGGATTGATGACGTAATTTACGTCATACCACTCAGGCGGACACATCAGGTAAGCCGGCCTGTCGAAATGTGGGAGAGGGGCGAAGTTGCGGGCAGTTGAGCTGGATACTGTGGTGCTGATGGTACTCATATAGAGGGTAATCCCTACTTTCCGGTCTAAAGTCTGCCCGGCAGAAGAGACAGTCGTCAAGTCAAGTTACGGTAATTTGTTGTACAACCTTGGTACGTTAGTGTCACAAAGGGATTTAGCGGATCGGGCCGTTTTGTCCCCAAACATCAAAAGAGGCCCCAAAAGGGACCCTTTTGACTTTGACTCAGATTTCTACAGCTTTTCGAAGAATTCACAGGCTGAGCAGGAGATGTAGACTCCGCCCGGTGTGCCGCGCTCGCGATCCTTCACGCGCTTTACGATGCGGGTCGGTTTCGAGCACTTCGGGCAATCGGTGCTCTTGTTGGTGTCCATGACCTTCTTACGGTCGCCGGTCTTGGCAATCTTCGCCATAATCTTGCTCTCCCTGGTACGAATGTTTCGGCTCGCGCGCGGGATATCCGATGCTCTCCGCTGGGCGTGGAGCATTCAGGGCATCCGGAACTTCTCAGGATTGTCCGGGCAAAGCCTCGGTAGAAATCGGAGGAGAAGAACTGCGGTTGTGACTCTGTTGATTTTACATCGTCACCGGTTCTGTGGCTATGGGGTAGTGGAACCGGTCCTTGGCGATTGGGGAGACTGAGGATATGGAGAAGATTGTGGTCTCCCGATATCCTGGGGCCGATTCGGCGGCTGCGTCTGCGTCTGCGATGCAGGTACGGTTTGCGCGTTAGGATCGGCGGGCGACCCAGGGGCTGCAGGGATGGGCTGCCGGTCTGCCTGCCGGCCGGCATTCTTGTCGGTCGGATATTGAACCTTACCCTGCGCATTGGCCGGTTCCGCTTCGCCAGGAAGACGCAGCGAAGGTGGAGCGGCGGCTGGAGTTCCTTCATCTTCTCCGCCTTTGGCTGGCACGCGATCGCCCATTGCAATCTCTCGAGTATTGGTGGGGATCTCGGCTGTCTCTAGCTCATTCTTGTCGTGGATCTCAAGAGGTTTGCCGAGCGCTGCAATCTCCACCACAGCAACGCGGTCTCCAACAAAGCGAATGAAGCGGACCGTCTGCGGAACATGGCCGTAGATCCACTCCTCGTACTGAGTGCCGTTCGCGTCTCCGCTCTGCTGCTCGCGCACCTTCCTTTCGGGCGCGCCAAGCGAGGCAAGAACCATGCGGTGATTCATGCCGACCAGAACCTCGTGGGCGGCGATGGCATTACGAAGTCTTGGCGGCAGCGTGTCGGCGTAGGCCTGCTCTCCGGACTTCACCCCAAAATCGACAATAGGCTCGACTAATGCCTTGACCTCAGGAGCGGAGATATCGGGGATTCCTCCGGGAAAGACCAGCGTCAATCGTGAACCCATCGGCTGTTCGCCAGTCGTGGCGGCAACCGGCGCATTATTGAGTTGAATGTGGCTCAGAAAGCGATGCTTAGCATAAGGGCCGCCGTTAAAGTCAAAGATAATCTGGTCACCCTTAATGTTGAGTGCCGTAACGACGACGCGATCTCCTGGCGCCGCTGCTTGCCCTTTCTTAAAGATCATCTCGCGGTATTTATCGCCTGCAGGCGATAACTCGCCATTGGCTTTCAAAGTGAGGACGCCGATCGGAAGAGGACGATGCGCGAATCCTTGCTCAGCCTCAAGGTTGCGGACCAGCTCGCGCCGACCGCGTTCGTTAAGCTTCTCAGTCGAGAGTGGGAGATTGGTCGGGGTAAACGAGGTGGAGATGTCGGCGGTCGCAGTCTTTTCTCCTACAACAAAGACCTGCGAATGGGTTGCCGGCGCCAGGCATACGGAAAGCCCCGCGAAGAGAGCCCATCTGTGCGTGCAGATCGCCATGGAAGCACCTCAGATAGTGACAAGCTTGCGCCTTCTCTTCTCTTTTGACAAGAGGGCTGCACAAATGGTTTGTCGATTTTCCCGAGGAGGAAGAGAAATTTACAATCCTGACCGCTGCTGCCCGGCTCAGGCGTCCGGGGGGTCACCAGCCGAACGCCCCTCAGGTGAGCTGGGAAGGATCTGAACCAGGGCCGGCGGCCGGTTTTGCTGGGATTGCTCCATTGCGGTGTGGGCTGCTGGCGGCTGAGCCTCCATGGGATAGCCACCTGCGACGATGGGGGCGTGGGTGTAATTCCAGGCGTAGTCACGGGTCACACGGATCAGGACGATCAAGCCAGCAAAGAGAGCTATTGCCATTCCCCAGGAGGCCTCCGGGCCATAGCGGCCGCCGGTCAACCAGCGACGTCCTGTCGCTATTGTCTGAACGAGAACCGAGGAGCCAACGTTTCCGCTGACTGGGAGACCGAAGAGCATCCCCATGCTCGTATTCCACGCAAAGTGCATTCCCCAAGCGAGCCATAGCCCATGGGTCCTGAGCCAGGCAACCGAGAGGAAGATTCCCATCAAGATGGCGATGAGGATTCCAGCAAGGGAAGCCCCGTTGATTGCTGCCTGCGCCAGGCCAAAGAAGATCGACATCACCACGGTGGCGCCGGTAGAACCGATTCCGTCAATCAGGCAGCGGAAGGGATAACCGCGGAAGATGACCTCGATGGCAAGGGTCTCCGCAGCAAAGGTCAGGAGGTTAATGACCACCAAACGCAGCGTGCCGGGCTCGGTCCAGAAGGTGAAGTGCAGACTTCCCGCAAGCGCCATAGGCAATACTGCGAAGACGACCATTCCCCACCCCAGGGCGGCGCCGGTTAGCCACTCCCTGCCCCATGTGGGCCGCTTTGGCAAACCCAGCACGGAGCGGAAGGATGCCGGTCGGCGGGCCAGAATCTCCAGCAGGAGAAACCCAACCGCGAGCAGGAAGAGAAGGAAGAGCGCGCTTAATAGAGGACGCCACGCTTCCATATTGAAACGGTTGGTAATGCCCCGGGCTGAGCTGGCCGAGAGCAGCCGCGACGAGACGGACCACGCGATGACCGCGGCGAATCGCGCCAGTTGGAGGGTCCTGCCGGTACGCGGGTGCGTAGTCGTTGAATCGGAGGCGTACGACAACAAATCTGCTCCGTGCGTGCAAAGCCGCTATGCGTTGGTTGAGGCCGCTGCCTGAACTTCGGCGGTTTCGCTGGTGTAAAACTGCGCGATGTTGCGGAATTTGCGGTAACGCTCTTCGAGAAGTCGAGCGAGCGAGAGCGTGCGCAGACTGGCTAGATGGAACCGCAGCCGCTCGTCTACCTCGGCGAAGGCTGCGGCAGGATCGTTATGGCTGCCACCGTCGGGTTCACGTAAAACGTCATCGACACAACCGAGCGCCTGCACATCCCTTGCGGTGTACTTCAAGGCGGCAGCCGCCTGCTGCTTCTTGTTCGCGTCCTTCCACATGATGGAGGCGCATCCTTCAGGAGAAATCACGGAGTAGATGGAGTTCTCGAGCATGAGGACGCGATCGGCTACAGCAAGGGCTAGCGCGCCGCCGGATCCGCCTTCTCCCGTAATCGTGGCGATGGTGGGAACGCGTAGCCGGGACATCTCCAGCAGGTTGCGCGCGATGGCCTCGCCCTGTCCGCGCTCCTCGGCACCGATTCCAGGAAATGCTCCGGCAAGATCGATAAAGGTGAAGATAGGCCGAGAGAATTTTTCGGCGATTTTCATCGCCCGCAAAGCTTTGCGATATCCCTCGGGATCGGGAGAGCCGAATTTGCGTGCAACGCGCTCCTTCAGAGTGCGGCCCTTTAGATTCCCGATCACCATGACCGGCTCACCATGGAACCACGCCATGCCCGCGGACATCGCCTCATCGTCGCCAAAGGAACGATCGCCGTGAATCTCGCTGAAGCCCGTGAAGATTGCCTGAATAAAGTCCATCGGATAAGGACGCTGCGGATTTCTTGCCAGCTCTGTCTTGACCCATGCCTCTGGAACTGGCGGAGCGGCTGGGGTGCCATGCATTACTCTGCTTGCTTCTTTTTCGGCCATATCTCGGCTAATCCTGCTTCACCTCTGATTGTATGCGATTGGGAGCGACGATGCAGCGCTGTTTACTCCGGAAGGACACCCCATAGGCGCGAACAAGCATCTTAGATAGAGTTGGATGCAGAGTTTTCGAAGGACTGGGCACATCCTTCCTCTGTCGCACGTCTGAGCTTTGAGGGGCTGTTCAGATGACATGGAGGAACCGCCTTCGCACAACCTCTGTTCGGCAAAAATATCACTGTGCTTACTCGCTGCCGGCATGTATCGCCCCTCAAGGAACTGCAAAGCCGGTCGGAGCTGAAAGTAGATTCATGTTTCGCCCGTGGATGTTAGTTGTACTTTTTTTTCTGAACTGTATCTGTTTTGCACAAGATGCAGGAGTGGCGCGCTTTCACATGGATGCCTTGTCGCGCGTTGGCCTGGTGGATGCTCCGCAATCTCATCGACCGCAGGATCAGATCTTCAATCTACCCTCCAAAAGTCTGGCGCGCTACAGCCCGGACGAACACGATGTTGTGGCTCTTGGCGGACAGAAGACGATCCACTCTCCCGTTGTCGAGCCCTTCCACTGGAAGGGACTTCTTCTGCAGTCTCTGTCCTTTGACATGCTCCAGAACGCGACGCGCATCATGACAGCCGATCAGAGAGACCGTCACATCCTCCTCAACAAACCCTTCTGGTCCGACTACTGGGCTTCGCTGAATCAGTTCAACATGCGTCGCTGGAACGACGGCGATAGTATCAAGGTCAACTACATCGGCCACCCCATGCAGGGAGCGATCTCCGGCTACATCGAAGTACAGAACGACCCCCGTGGTCGCTTGCAGGAGATTTCAAAGGATCCGGAATACTGGCGTAGCCGCTTCCGCGCCTTCCTTTGGCAGACGGTGTACTCGACGCAGTGGGAGATTGGACCGCTTGGAGAGACGGCCATCTTCAATCAAGGCGGCTTCACCTATCCCATCCGCTGCAATAAGCATCCAGGTACGCCGGATTACTGCGAAAATCCGGGGACGACCTACACCAACAATACCGGCTGGGTCGATTTCATCATCACGCCGGTGGTCGGATCGCTCTGGCTTATCGGCGAAGACGCAATCGATCGCTTCATCTCGGATCCCCTGGTCAGACATCATCCGAATAACTTCGGAATTAAAGTGGTTCGTTCGTCTCTCAATCCGCCACGTTCTCTTGCCAACATGCTTCGCGGGCGATATCCCTGGTATCGCGATTACGAGCATCCCACCGAGTATCAATCTCCAGTTCAAATCCGTTTCCAGCACATGCTCTCCGAGCAGCCTGTGGAACACTTCGACCTGGGCCTGCATTACTCATCTCTCAGCGTGGAGACCAACCACACCACATGCATGAACTGTCGCCAGGCGGCGACAGGTGCAGGCCTGGAGTTCGGCCTCCGCCTGAGGCGCTATCTCGATTTTGTCAGCGACGTCTCCATCTATCCACAGGCGAGTCCGGTCTCCGCGCTCAGTGTCGGGGGGACACTGACGACGGCAACATTCGGGGTCCGTTCCGGTTACTCATCCAAGTGGTATGCCGTCAAAGTCGGGCTTTCTCCGGGCTTTGCAAGCTACTCCAGAACCGGAACGGACCCTTCGTCGCTGAAGCGAAACTATAATTTTGCCGCCGCAGCGACCCTCTCCGGCGATCTTCGTCTCACAGAGCACTTTGGATTTCGCGCAACCTTGGTGCAGATGCTGATTCGCTACAAGAGCACGGAGCGCGATCCGGACGGAATTGGAACGCCTCCCAGACTTTCCTTTCTCTCCCACGACAACTACCACAACTCCACAAACTGGGGTGTGCAACTCGGCCCGGTGCTTCGGTTCTAACGACGAACCGTTACGCATAGCACAATTGCTCTCAATAGGATCTCCAGGCGAAGGATGCCGGAATCGCAGGAACCTCACTCGCATCGCCCAGCATCTCCCAGCGTTGTAACGCAAAGGGTACATTTCCGTTCAGCCAGACGAAGTCATGAAAGCGTTGAAGCCTGAAGGCGTCGCCTTCCTTATGGCGAGCGTCACTCAGCATGCGGATGATGTCGAGCTTCCCGATCTGATAGGTGATAGCCTGCCCCGGAGTTGAGGCAAACATTGCAGCCTCGCTGCGCGCGGTCGGCATATCCATCGGCACGGTTGAGGCGAGATAACCTGCTGCCTGCTCCAGGGTGAAGGTTCCGAGCGCAAGCCGTATATCAACCTCAGTCCTGAGCGCACGAAGACGCATCATGCTGTAGATGCTCTCCTTCATGAGCGGCGCATCGTCGAAGAGACCGGCCTCCAGCATCATCTCTTCGGCATAGAAGCCGATTCCCTCATTCGATTCTGAGTCGTAGTAGTGCCGCCGGATCGGATCAGGATGATGCCAGCTCCACGCCATCTGAAAATAATGGCCGGGAACGCCTTCATGGACCATCAGCGGACGGGTATCCATCGCCGTGATGACACTGAAGAATCCTTTCACTTTAGTGGGATCGCTCTTGTAGCTCGAACTGTCCTGATCGAGACGCGACGGCCCGGTCAGATCATCGGTCACTCCAAGGAAACTGAACGGTGCAATGTAAGCCGGGATGGGCCGATCGTGGTAATGCTTAACTTCGGGCGGAACGGACAGGATGCCGTGACTCACCAGATAGTCGCGTATCATAAGCTCTGCCTTATCGGCGCTCTCGACCTGTGCATCGACCGTCGGAAAGACCGGTATCTTCGGCCGGCCGGTGTTTGCTGCCTGCGCGAAGCTTTCGAATGCAACAGACCGCTCCCACTCCTGCCTTCCCATAGCCAGCATCTGCTCGGGGGTATATGACATCAGGGCTACATTTCGCAGAAAGTATAGATATCCTTCGCGCCCAACGGCCGTATTCTCTGGCAGTCCTTTCTCTTTGCTCTCGATCCAGGCTCGATAGCTTACGAGCGCCTCTTTGATCGTAGCGAGATCGTTTCGAAAGCGCGCGCGGTTCGTCTCGGAGAGCTCCGGCAGCATCGCTGCTTGAAACCGGTCCAGTCGCTCTTCGATTCCATCGAGGGAACTTCTCGTCACTCGTACGTAAGGTCCGCGCATCTGCGTGAGGTTCTCGCGAGCTGCGGCCAGCGTAGCTGGAATCCTCTCCATCCGTGCCAGCAGCTGGCTCTGACGCTCGGCATCGAACGGCGCCGGAGGAAGAAGGAGAGCGTAGACGCTTCCAAGACTCTGTTGAAGGTAGAAATCAGGATTCTCGCGCCACATCGGCATTACGTCGAGCTCCCAGTACACACGAGCGATGGCGGAGCCCAGGAGCCTGTAGTCGATTTGATCCTTAATGGACGCGCCGGTTGCATCCACGGCGCGCCACTGTTTTTCGAACTCTGCAGCCTGGCGCCGATAACCTCGAACTGCACCAGGCGACCAATCAACAACAAAGTCTTTCGAACGCTCGATGCGCGGGATATCGTCGTTGGTGAAAGGCTGCTCCGTCGCGCGCCACTTCCAGAACGAATCGCTCAGGGTATCCAGCCTGGGACGCTCGAAAGCTGCGTTCGCTTTGAGACATGACAGAAAGATGGCGACGCCCAGCAGCGCGGAAAGTTGTTTGGACGGGATCATGCTCTCAAAGTAAATGCGTCGAGCGATTGGCGAAAGAGAATAAGTGCCGGATACAGAGAGATCTCCGACACGTCGTATTCCCGCGGCAGCCGAGATCGAAGGATGGCGTTTTCACATTCGTTCAGCCGTCGAGATCACTCAATGACCCGAACGCCACCCTGTCCCACAATCTCCTCGACCCGGTCTATAAAGAGCCTGTCCGCTGCAACCATCACACCCTGTGGTTCCAGGACAGCACAAAACTCACCCGGCTCCTCCAGATCGAGAAGTAGTTTGCCTCGCCCTGGAGCGCCCACAAGAATGGCGTGCAGCTTTTCAAGCAGGGCGGCATCGGGATTGTGCAGAGGGACTTTGATCCGCAATGCCTCAGGCAACCTGATTTTCACGTCCTCAAGCGCCTGGATACTGGAGAGGGCTAGCTTGGGAGCGGAGTCCTCTTCGCCGCGAAGAACGCCACGAACCAGCACGGGAACTTCGATCTTCAGCTTCTCCGCAAGCTTCTCGTAGGACTGCGGGAAGGCAATCAGATCGATTTTGCCAGTCGTGTCTTCCAGAATCGCCTGCGCATAGAACTCGCCGGAGCGTTTGGATTTGGCAACTTTCAATCCGGTAATGACGCCCGCAATCTGGATCTCGTTCTGTGGCTGCTCATCGCGTCCACGACGGAAGACCTGGGGCTCAGGTTTCATCTCGCATGCTGTGGCGGTATCGACCACTTTCATGTTGCGCAGTTTCTCGCGGTACTTGTCCATGGGGTGCCCGGAGACGAAGAAGCCTAGCACCTCTTTCTCGTTCTGCAGACGAGTATGTTCGTCCCATTCAGGCACATTGGGCAAAGCCTGGTCATTGGACGAGTTGGCAGAGGCATCGGAGTCGAAGATGCCGAAGAGGCCATGCTGGCCGGCGGCGGCATCGCGCTGGGCCTTCTGAGCCTGCTCCATGGCCTTGTCGAGCGCGGCCGTGGTTTGCGCACGAGCCCCGAAGTTGTCCATCGCGCCTGCCTTAATAAGAGACTCGAGCACGCGCTTGTTCAATCGGCTGAGATCGACCTTTTCGCAGAACTCCCACAAACTGGAGAAGCCCTGCTTGCCTTCGCTGCGCAGTTCCGCACGCGCGGCGATGATCGACTCGATGGCGTTATGGCCGACGTTCTTGATGGCGGCAAGTCCAAAGCCGATGGCGCTTCCCTGCTCCATCTTCACCGGCGTGAAGTTTGCATCCGATGCCTGAACGTTCGGTGGAACCACAGGGATATTCATCTCGCGGCACTCGCCGATATACTTCACGACGTTTTCGGGCTTCGAGGTTTCGCTCGTCAGTAGCGCTGCCATAAACTCGACCGGATAATGCGTCTTGAGCCACGCCGTGTGATATGCCAGCAACGCATAGGCCGCGGAGTGCGACTTGTTAAAACCGTACCCGGCGAACTGCTCCATCAGGTCGAAGAGCGCGCCCGCCTTATTCTTATCGAACTTGAGCTCGGCGGCGCCGGCCATAAACGTGACGCGCTGCTTTGCCATCTCCTCAGGGTTTTTCTTGCCCATCGCACGGCGCAGAAGGTCGGCGCCACCCAGAGAGTAGCCACCGATGGCAGAGCTGATCTGCATGACCTGCTCCTGGTAGACGATGACGCCGAGCGTCTCCTTGAGGATGTGCTCGAGCTCAGGGAACATGAACTCGACTGCACGGCGACCCCACTTTCGCTCGATGAAGTCATCGATCATGCCACCCTGAATCGGGCCTGGGCGATAGAGTGCGTTGAGAGCAGTGAGGTCTTCAACGGTGGTGGGCTTGTATCGGCGCAACACATCGCGCATGCCGCCGGATTCAAACTGGAAGACTCCTGACGTAAGTGCGCGATGAAAGACCTGCTCGTACGTCTTCTCATCGTCAAGTGGGATCTTTGTCAGGTCGACATCCTCGCCCGTGGTCTGCTTGATCAGCTTCAGGCAATCGTCGATGACGGTCAGAGTCGTCAGCCCAAGAAAGTCCATCTTGAGCAGGCCCATCTTCTCGACGGCCTTCATGTCATAAGCGGTGACAGTAGCTTCGTCCTTTGTACGCGTCACCGGAACCAACTCGGTGAGAGGCTTCGGAGCGATCACGACGCCTGCGGCATGAACTCCGGCGCCGCGAACCAATCCCTCCAGACGCATCGCCGTATCGATCAGCTCTTTGATCTTCGGATCGCTGTCATAGGCGGTCGCCAAAGGACCGTTATCCTTGAGCGCTGCGTCTATGGTGATGCCGATGGTAGCGGGAATCATCTTGGCGATGCGATCTACTTCGCCGTACGGCATCTCAAGCGCGCGGCCAACGTCCTTGATCGCCGCCTTTGCCGCCATGGTATTGAAGGTAATGATCTGCGCGACCTGGTCGTTGCCGTACTTGCGCTTGACGTAGTCGATCACTTCGCCGCGGCGGTTCATGCAGAAGTCGATGTCGATATCAGGCATGGACACGCGCTCGGGATTGAGGAAGCGCTCAAAGAGTAGCTCGTTCTGCAGCGGGTCAATGTCGGTGATCTCCATCACGTAGGCGACGAGCGATCCAGCAGCGGATCCACGGCCCGGCCCTACGGGGATTCCCTGCTCCTTCGCGTAACGGATAAAGTCCCAGACGATCATGAAATAGCCGGGAAACTTCATCTGTTTGATGCAGTCCAGCTCGCGGTTCAGGCGCGCTTCGTAATCGGCGAGGGACTTGCGCAACAAACCATGCTCGCGCAGATGGGCAACGGTGGTATCGAGGCGCTTGCGCAGGCCTTCGCGGCAAATCTGCTCGAAGTAGCTGTCGAGTGTGTGGCCTTCGGGAACCGGAAACTCGGGAAAAGGATTATCGACTGGATTCAGCTTGAGATTGCAGCGGTCGATAAACTGCATGGTTCGCGTGCAGGTCTCGGGGTTGTCGGCAAAGAGACGATGCATCTCCTCCGCCGACTTGATGTAGAACTCCTCGGTGTCGAACTTGAAACGATTGGGATCGTTCATGCTTCCCGCGGTCTGCACGCAAAGCAGGATCTCGTGCGCGCGGGAGTCATCATTCGCGACGTAGTGACTGTCGTTGGTCGCGATCAACGGGATGTTGAGTTCCTTCTCCATCCGATACAGAGCTTCGCGCACCGGCTTGTCCGGCTCGAGGCCGTGATCCTGTACCTCAAGAAAGAAGTTGCCCTTACCGAACATCTCCTCAAAATGCCCAGCGGTCTTCTTTGCCTCTTCGTACTTTCCCGCCATCAGATGCTGATTGACCTCACCGGCCAGGCAGCCGGAGAACGCAATCAACCCCTTGGTATGGCGCGAAAGGAACTCCTTTGATACTCGGGGCTTGCGATAAAAGCCATGCAGCGCCGCCTCGCTGGTCAGGCGGACCAGGTTGCGGTAGCCTTCTTCGTTTTCGGCGAGGACCAGGAAGTGCTTGTATCCGCCAGCCATCTCACGATGGTCTTCGGTCTCCGACAGGTAAAGCTCGCAGCCAAGGATCGGCTTGATGCCCTTCTTCTTCATCGCATCGAAGAAGTGGACCGCACCGAAGATATTGCCGTGGTCGGTCATGGCCGCGGCCTTCTGGCCGATCTTGCTCAGATGAGCAGCGAGCTTATCGACATCGCATGCGCCGTCGAGCAGAGAGTAATCGGTGTGCAGATGAAGATGAGTGAACTCGGCGGCCATTCCTCTATGTTAAGCCCGCGGCGAGTGAGGAAAACGCGTCACTAATTCAGAACGCGCATCTGTGCTGATTCCTTCTAGCCGACAAGGCTGGCAGCAAGGTTGTAGTAGAGGTCCACGGCTTCCAGCAACTCTTTCTTGGCGATCTTTTCGTCCGGGGTATGTGCCACGTGAATCGATCCCGGCCCCAGAAGGAAGGGCTCTCCCCACTCCGTCAGCGAGGGAATATCCGTAGTGAACTTCGCCACCATCGTCGGAAGATCCCCAACTTTGCGCATCCTCACGAAGGGCAGGTCAAGCGAGAACGCCACGTCAGCGCGATCTCCAACAGCCTTCAAAATGTTCTCCCTGATCTCCTCCGATGGGCCAACTAACCGAATCAGGAGATGAGCTTCCGCCTTGTCCGCGATCACGTTCGGCGCGCGCCCGCCCTCAATCAATCCGATGTTCAGAGTCGAAGGGCCGATCTCCGGCTCTACCGGAAGTGGCATGGCCAGGACATCGTGCAAGGCCTCGACCAGCTTGTCGACCGCCGACTCCCCGAGCTCGGGATAAGCCGAGTGTGCCATCTTTCCCTTCGCACGAATCTCTACGCGAAGCGCTCCCTTCGAAGCCAGCGCAAGGCGATTGTCTGTAGGCTACCCATTAATCAGAAACTTCGACCCCTTGGGATGAAGGTTCGCTTCCTTGGCTCCAGCCGAGTCACGCTCCTCGCCAACGACAAACAGGAGCCCCACCTTCACGCCGGCCTCGCGCAGCCGATCCGCAGCCGCAACCTGGGCGGCGATGATTCCCTTCGCATCGCAGGTGCCGCGCCCGTAGAGAAACTCATCGTCCTCGCGATAGCCGAAGTACGGTGGAACGGTGTCCATGTGGGTGGAGAGAACGATCTCCGGAGTCACACCCGGCATCGCCGCGTAAACATTGAACCGGTCTCCATCGCCAGCGCCGGGGGTTAGAATACGGTCCGGCTGAGATACCGGCATGCGCTCGACGGAATAGCGCTGCCCCTCCAGGTATTCATGAAGAAAGGCTCCGGCCGGCGCCTCGTGATACGTTGTGGATTCAATATCGACAAGCTGCCGGGTAAGCTGAATAGGATCGACTGGCATATGGTTTCAAGCATACGACACACGATTTGACCTTTGCATTCCGCTCCGAACAGCATTAAACCTAACAAGACCACACCCGTTCGGCTCGATACACTTACTAGAGATGATTCAAATGACTTCTTCTTCCCAGGGACCAGTAATTCGATCCGTCGACGACTTGCACGGCCCCGCCGGCAGGCTTGAGGCCGTCCTGAACGGTGGACGTGAGGACGCCCGATACGCTGCGCTTGTCTGCCATCCGCATCCACTCGGCGGAGGCACCATGCACAACAAGGTTGTATACCACACGATGAAGGTCTTCTCCAGTTTGGGACTTCCTGTTCTGCGATTCAACTTCCGGGGTGTAGGACTCAGCGAAGGCACGCACAACCATGGCCCCGGCGAGTTGAACGATGCGCGAGCCGCGCTCGACTGGATGGATGCCACGCTGGGCCTGCCCGTGCTGCTGGCAGGATTTTCCTTCGGCTCCTTCATCGGCCTGCAAGCTGGATGCGGCGATCCTCTGGTCAAGGGCCTGGTCGGCCTGGGTATTCCCTACCGCGCCGAAGGCCGCAACTACAGCTATGAATTCCTGGAGCGATGCACTCAACCCAAACTCTTCCTGAGCGGTGCGGAAGATCAGTTCGGACCCAGGCAGTTCGTAGAGCCCATGCTCAAGCATGCCGCGGACCCGAAGGAGATTGCATGGATCCAGGGAGCGGAACACTTCTTCCAGGGAACGCCCGAGTCGCCGGGCGCCAAACTGAACCAGATGCAAGAGGCTCTGCGCTCATGGCTGAAGCGAAACTTTGGACTGGAAGAGCCTGCCTAGCTGGAAGGCCGCGAAGTTGAAAGCCAGTCTCGCATGGCGCCATTGCAAGCCTCGGGCATCTCTTCGAACGGAATGTGCCCGACTCCGGGAAGTACTACTAGGCTGGATCGCCGCAACATGCGCTGCAGCTTCTCCGCAGACTGCAAGCCAACCGTGCGATCGCGGTCTCCCCAGATCAGCAATGTCGGCTTCTCCGCCAGGCTCGACAGAACTTCACGCAGTTGCCGCATATCGGAAGACCATCCACGAACGATGTTCAGCACATGATCGATCGTTCCGGGGATATGCAGCCCCGCCGTATAGCCATCCAATGCGTCGGGAGCCACTAGCGCCGGGTTGCCATACATGCGGCTGAGCGCTGTCGCCTTGAGCCTCCGGGGAAGCCAGGGAATCTGCCGTGCCAGCCACATACCGGCCTTGGTCTGGTAAAAGGCAATCAGCTGCCGACCCAGATCACAGTAGGGATTCGCTGGAGCAAACAGCACCAGGCTTCTTACCCGCTGCGGATGCCGTGCCGCAAGCATCATGGCAACCGCACCACCGTGTGAGTGACCGGCAATGTCCGCCACCTTCAACCCGAAGGCATCCATGCAGGCTGCTACACGGTCTGCCGTGGCTTCGAGGCTCGAATCCAGTCCCGGGATCCGCTCCGACTCACCCATATTGAGCAGGTCTACCGCATAGACGTTCGCGTGCTGGGCCAGAAAACGAATGTTCTGCCGCCAGTTTCTTGCCGAACCCACCAGGCCGTGCAGCAGGAGAAGCGGCCGGCCTGCGCCAGCGCGATGGTAATGGAGGCGCGCCCCATGAATCGTGATGTAGCCTTCCTCCATCTCCACCCGATCTTCCAGTTCCTGCAACATCGTTCGGTCTCCACCCCAAGATATTTATGTTACAGGATTATTAAAATTGCAGGTGCTGCATTTGCGAGGCATTTTTCCCGATCGTCTAAAAAATTACCCCTTTTCTTCTGACCTAGATTTTCTGTGGAAGAAAGGTTTCTATCTCTTAATTGCAAAACGGGTTATGATTTTTCATAGAAGAGAGAGCCCCATGTCGATGCAAACCCTCGCCATCGTTATATGTACGTTTGGAACCCGATGTGCTGTGGTTACTTTTGAAGATTTATGAAAGACGCCGCCCAAACGCGTATTCTGGCTGTCGCCCTTGCCATCGCGACGCTGGCGGCCTGCGTTCTCGCGATGATGAATCTTCAACGCGAAAACGGCTATGAGATCCCCACCGATGGCGTGACCTGGATCGAGTCAAAAGGTGGGATGCAGGCACAATATGTTCCCTCCGGCTCCCCCGCCGATCGCGCCGGTGTCCGTACCGGCGACCTTCTTATCGGGGTCAACGACCACCCCGTCGAGCGCATGGCAACCCTGGTTCACCAGATGTTTCGCAGCGGAATCTGGGGACACGCCACTTATTCGATTCTCCGTCCTGTCGCACGTACCGCGGACCTGAAAAATGCAGCCCGGCTGGATATTCAGGTCATCCTGGTGCCGACGGACCGTTCTATCAACCAGGGCCTTCGCTTTATTGCGCTTGTCTACCTCAGCATTGGACTTTATGTGCTCTTCCGGCGTTGGACCGCACCGAAGTCAACACATTTCTATGTCTTCTGCCTGGTCTCGTTTGTCCTTTATTCGTTCAAGTACACCGGTCAACTCGATACCTTCGACTGGATCATCTACTGGGGCAATATTGCCGCCGGGGCGCTGCAGCCTGCCCTATTCCTCCACTTCGCGGTCAACTTTTCCGACGATTACGCCGAGCTCTCAAGCAAGCTTCGTCGTCGTATCCTCTGCGCCGCGCTCTATCTTCCCGGAATCTTTCTTATCGGCCTGCAGTGCTGGGCCCTCGAGTACTGGTCGGCAACCGGACTGCTTCGGCATCGTCTCGACCAGATTTCCGTTGCCTATCTGGCGCTCTACTATGTCACCGCAGCTGTGGTCTTCCGCATCCGTTACCGCCGGGCGCAGTCCACGCTCGAGCGCCAGCAGCTCAAGTGGCTTACGCGTGGCACTCTGCTCGCGATCGCTCCGTTCACGCTGATCTACGCGATCCCTTATCTCGCAAATGTCAACGTCCCCAGCTTGCTTACCAAGTTGGCGGGACTCTCTCTCGTCTTTCTCCCCCTTACCTTCAGCTGGGCCATCGTTCGCTACCGGTTGATGGATGTCGATCTCATCTTCAAGCGCGGCGTTACCTATACCCTCGCTACCGCCGCACTCGTGGGTGTTTACTTCGCCGTAGTCGCCGTCACGGCGGAGATGGTTCACGCGCGTCTGCCGAGTCTGCGTACCTGGGGACTTCTGCTGGCCATCGTCGTCACTGGACTGATCTTCGACCCGCTTAAACGCGCCATTCAGGGACGTGTCGACCGCATGTTCGATCAGAGGCGCTTCGACTATCGCGAGACCCTGATCGAGTTTGGCCGCGGCCTGAACTCGCAAACCGATCTCCGCGCCCTCTTGGACTCCATCGTCGAGCAGCTGCCGCAGGTGCTGCTGGTCACTCGCGTCGCCGTGTTCTTGGCCGCAGAAACTGAAACTCCTCGTTTCCACCCGCAGTTCGATCTGGTCGCGTCGCACGGCCTCACAAATCTCTCGCCGTCTGAACTCAAGTCGCTGGACGTAGGGTTCTTCGATTTCGATCGGCCGGGGGCTAATAACCATATCTTCCTTGAAAACCCCCAGCAGGTGCTCCACCTTCAGGACATGCAACGATTGACCGCCGCTCGGCTGGACCTGAACTACTATGTTCCCTGCCGCGTCGCCAATCGAGAAGGTTTCGGCACCCGCACCGTAGCGGTGATTGGGCTGGGTCGCACCAACGACGGAGACTTTCTCTCGAGCGAAGAGATGGAGGTGCTCGAATCGCTGGCCGGCTATATCGGGATCGCCATTCAGAACGCGCAGCTCTATCGCAGGCTCGAACAGAAGATCACAGACTTCGAGCGACTGAAGGAATTCAACGAGAACATCGTCGAATCCATCAACATCGGGATCCTCGCCGTCGACCTCGACAATCGCGTCGAAAGCTGGAATGCGCAGATGGAGGTGCTGTTCGCCCAGCCTCGTGCCAACGCGCTACGGCAGCCAATCTCCGAGCTCTTCCCCGCGGACTTTGTCACACGCTTCAACGCCATTCGAGAGGAACAAGGGACGCACACGCTGTATAAATTCCGCCTGGCGCTTCCCTCCGGTGAATCGCGCGTCGCCAACATCGCCATCGCTCCTCTGGTCACACGCGACTTCATCACCATCGGGCGAATCATTCTCGTGGATGACATCACCGACCGCATCCAGATGGAGGCGCAACTCACGCAGTCGGAGAAGCTCTCCTCCATAGGCCTGCTTGCCGCCGGTGTGGCTCACGAGGTCAACACGCCGCTGGCCGTTATCTCCAGCTACGCCCAGATGCTGACCAAACACATGCGTGACGATGAACGCCTGGCTCCAGTGCTCGAAAAGATCACGCAACAGACCTTCCGCGCCTCCGAGATCGTCAATGGCCTGCTCAACTTCTCGCGCACCAGCGGAAGCGAGTTCGCCAGTGTCGACCTCAACGATCTTCTGCGCGATACGCTGGTCCTGCTCGAGCATCAGCTCAAGACCGCCCAGATTCGCGTTGAGACCAACTTTGATCCGCAGCTTCCTCTGATCCATGGAAACCGCGGCAAGCTGCAGCAGGTGATCCTGAACCTGATGCTCAACGCCAAGGATGCGATGTTCGGCAGGTCCAATGCCATGCTCCGCATCGCTACCTTCCACGGCGCTGGCCGCGTTCTTGTGCGTATTCAGGATACCGGCGCCGGTATTGAACGCGACCATCTCCATCGCATCTACGATCCCTTCTTCACCACGAAGACAAAACCGCAGGAAGGCGGACACAAGGGAACGGGACTCGGGCTGGCTGTAACCTACGGAATTATGCAGGAGCACGCCGGCAAGATTCACGTCGAAAGCGAAGTCGGCATCGGCACGGCATTCCAGCTTGAGTTCCCTGTCTCCGCCGGCCGCACCCTCGCACAGCCTGCAGCAATCTCCGCCGCCGCACAGGACCCCGATAGGAAGACGATTCATGCCTGAAATCACCACTGATGCAGCCGCCGAGTCCACGACTCGACGGCCTGCAGACCATATCGCAGGAAGCCCACGCATTCTCATCATCGACGACGAGGCTGCGATCCGGGAGTCGCTCGAAACCATGCTCACCCTCGAAGGCTTCACCGTCTCGCTCGCGACCGAGGGCGTCTCCGGCATGGAGCAGCTTGCCCGGAACCAGTACGACCTGCTTCTGCTTGATCTCGCCCTTCCCGGAGAGAGCGGTATGGATCTTCTGCCGCGTATCGTCGAGATGTATCCCACGCTTCCCGTCATCATGATCACGGCCTTTGGCACGATGGGCAACGTCGTCGATGCGATTCGTTCCGGCGCCGAGAACTTCGTTCAGAAGCCCTGGGACAACGAGAAGCTGCTGGCCGACATCCGTACCGCGATCGCCCGCCATCGCGCCGAAGAAGAGGTCGTCCAGCTCAAGCGGACCCTCAAGCAGCGCTATAACTTCGAAAATATCGTCGGCAAGAGCGAGCCAATGCTGAAGCTCTTCGACCTCGTCGCGCAGATCGCCCCCAGCCGCTCCACCGTGCTCATTCAGGGTGAAAGCGGAACCGGCAAGGAGCTGATCGCCAAGGCCATTCACGCAAACTCTCCACGCCGCGACCGTCCCTTTGTCCCAGTCAACACCGGCGCGGTCCCCTCCGAGCTGCTTGAGTCCACCCTCTTCGGCCACGTCAAAGGCGCCTTCACCTCCGCGATCTCAGCAAAAAAGGGCCTCTTCGAGGTCGCCAACGGGGGAACCCTGTTCCTCGACGAGATCGGCACCATGACCATGGACATGCAGGCGAAGATCCTGCGAGTCCTGCAGGATCGCCGCTTTATGCATCTCGGCGGAACCCAGGAGATTCAGGTCGACGTCCGCATCCTCGCAGCAACCAACGTCAACCTGCATGAAGCCGTGCGCGCGGGCCGCTTTCGCGAAGACCTCTTCTACCGCCTCAACGTCATTACGCTTGAGCTGCCCCCGCTGCGCTCGCGTCGCGAAGACATTCCCCTGCTCACTTCCCACTTTCTCAAGTTCTACGCCAACGAGAATGGCATGGAGGAACGCACACTCTCCCCTGAAGCCATGCGTATTCTGATGGACTACGAGTGGCCGGGCAATGTGCGCGAACTCGAGAACGCCATGGAGCGCGGCGTCGTCCTCTCCACCGGAAAGATCATTCATCCCGAGCTTCTTCCCGCGCAGCTTACCGGCAACACCTACTCGGCAACCCTGCTCGAGCAGCAGCCGAACGCCTCGCTCTTCGACCTGATGGAAGAGATAGAGCGCCGCATCATCGCCGATCGGCTGGAACGCTGCCACTGGAACCAGACCGAAGCCGCCGAATACTTCCGTATCCCGCTCTCAACGCTGAACCAGAAGATCAAGCGCCTCAACGTCGAGATTAAGAAACGCAATCGCGACTGATCGCGCGTCTTCGACGGTTTTGTAATTTTGTGTGATTCAACCGACGCCTTTACAACCCCGGCTGAATCACAATTTTCATCGAATCCGGCTGCGGATTCGATGCCAGCTCGATCGCCGCGACCGCATCCTCAATAGAGAAGCGATGTGAGACCAGCTGGGTCAAATCCAGGCCCGTGCGATAGCCATCGAGCACCAGCCGCGTCACCTCGTCCTGAATCGCCACCGATGCACTGTACGAACCCATCAGCGTCTTCTCATCCATGCACACCGCGGCCGGATCGAACGGGGCCTCGCCATGCTGGGTTGCGGCAAACAGCATCACCCTGCCTCCCGGACGGATCGCATCCATCGCCACCTGGATCAACTTATTGCCGCCGACGGCAACCAGCGCAACGTCCGCGCCACGCCCCTCGGTCGCTGCCTTTGCCGCCGCAACCACATCCCCGCGCGCATCCAGCGGATGGTCGAGCCCGTACTTTGCCGCAACCGCATGGCGCTCCGGATAAAGATCGCTCGTCAACACCGTCGCGCCGGTTCTGCGCGCCAGAGCTGCCAGCAGAACGCCGATGGATCCCTGTCCGATCACCAGGACCGTCTCATCGGCCTGCAGCCTGAGCATGTCGACCGCCTTGTAGCAAGTATTCACCGGTTCGATGAACGCCGCTTGCTCGAACGGAACGGAGTCGGGGATCTTCACCAGGCCACGACGCACAATCCAGTCCATCACGCGAATGTACTCGGCGAAACCTCCGCCGGAAGGCTCGAAGCCCGCGGTACAGCCGACCTTCTTGTAGGTCTCGCACTGCGCAAAGGTCTGCTTGCGGCAATAAAAGCACTCACCGCACGGAATATGGTGATACGCCATTACGCGGTCGCCCAACGCGAAGTCCGTTACTCCAGCGCCCACGGCCGCAATGGTTCCCGACATCTCATGTCCAAAGACACGCGGAGCCGAGTGCGACCCTGTGTGGATCTTCTTGAGATCGGTCCCGCAGATCCCACAGGTATGAATCTTTACCAGCACCTCGCCCGGCCCGATCTCGGGAACGGGAATCGTCTCGACCCGCACATCGTTCACGCCGCGATACACCGCGGCCCGCATCGTCATCGGTACTTCCATCTTCTCGCTGCTCACTGGTCTATGCTGCTCCTATTCGGTTCACTTCTTCATTCAGAAACCGATTGACGTCCTCGGCAATGGCCCGCGCCGCTACCGAGCTGTTCTTCCCCAGCTCCAGCAGCGATCCCCACACCCCGGGCCTTATCGCCACATGCGCAAGAAACGAAGGCATCTGCATCTGGCCCTGCTCATCAATAAATGCATTCAGGTCCGGCAGCTTCGCATCTCGAGAATCCGATACCGCCTTGAAGCAGAAAAACGGCACATCTCGCATCTGAGCCAGCCGAGCCACCGTTGCGGCCTCCATATCGACCAGTGCGGCTCCATAGCTCTCCCTCAACCGCCGCTTCTCCACTGCATTCGCGACACGAGGCGTCGTAACCAGCCGTATTGCACCTTCGCCTTCAGAGGTAAGGAACCGCTCGCCTGTCTGCGTGTCAATCACTTGAGAAGGACGATAACACTGGCCCTCCTTCATCTCCGGATCCAATGCGCCGACCCATCCCACCGACAGGACAAGATCGAGCGCTCCCAGAAACTCTGCCGCAGTAAAAGCGCGCAAAACGGCGTTGGCGCCCATACCGCCGCAGACCGCAATCAGTTCATCGCGATCGCGAGTCGTCCGCCACACCGATAGCCCTTTTACTCCCGAGCGCTGCTGTTCCCAGCCTCGCACCAGTGGCTTTAGCTCTCCAGCCAGCGCAGCGATAATCCCAATCCTCATAGCTTCGCCCCGCTGAAGGCTGGAGCGTATCCATGCTTCACGAACCAATCGATCGCGGAACGCAACGCCTGATAGATCGGCAACACATGAAACCCGAGGTCCTGCTCCGCCTTCGAAGAAGAGGCAAACATCATCTTCTTCCCCATCCGCACAGCCTCAACCGTTGCGCGAGGCTCCCTCTTCAGCAGCCTTCCAGTAATCATCTCGTCGAAGAACGCATAGCCCATCGCTACTGCATGAGGAACCTTCTTCGTCGGAGAAGGCAGTCCCGTAATCGCAGACATGCGATCGAGAATCTGTTTCAGCGTAAGGTTCTCGCCCCCAAGAATGTACCGCCGCCCCGGAGTTCCACGGTCCAGCGCAACAACATGCATGCGCGCGACCTCATCTACATCGACGAGATTCAGTCCGGTATCGACATAAGCAGGAAATTTCCTGTTGAGGAAGTCGACGATGATTCTTCCCGTAGGCGTAGGCTTGGCATCCCCTGGCCCTATAGGAGTCGTAGGGTTCAGGATCATCACATGCTGTCCTGCGGCAGCAGCTTTGATCGCCTCCTGCTCGCCAAGAAACTTCGACCGTTTGTAATGCCCGATCATGTCCTCGAGAGAAACTGGCGTGTCCTCGTTCACTACCGAGCCGTCAGACTTGAAGCCCATCGTCGCCACACTCGACGTGTACACGACACGCTCCACACCCGTCTCCCGCGCCAGCCTTAAAAGCTCGCGCGTCCCATCGACGTTGGCCGCGTACATCTCCTTCGGGTCGCGTACCCACAACCTGTAATCGGCGGCCACGTGCACTAGGGCGTCGCATCCGGTTAGCGCGCTGCGAAGATCCTCCGGCTGCCGCAGATCGCCGGTAACAACCTCCGCATCCAGTCCCTCAAGGCCTTCGAGCCGGCTCGTCTTCCTCGTAAGCAAGCGTAGCTGCACCCCTTCGGTGGCATACCTCCGCGCCACATGGGATCCTACAAAGCCTGTCGCTCCGGTGATGAATACGCGCACGTGCCGTCTTTCCCCGATTGCTCGGGATATGTATTCAAAAGTGATCTAGTCCCTGAAAGCATCCCCAAACGATTGTCATTCCGACCGAAGCGTAGCGGAGGAATCAGCTTTTCGTTCCGGCACACAGTCTGATAATTAGAGGAACCCCGAACCGGAGATTGACCTAGTCCAGCTTCTCCGGTTCGATCTGGATATTCTTCTCCCCGGCAGCCTTCTTCTCCCAGTACTTCTTCACCCAGGCCTCGAAGGTCTTGCCTGCCGCGGTATCGCGTCCCGTAAAGGCAAGCGCCGCAATATCCGCGTAGCTGACGTTCACCTTCGTCTTATCGGCCGTGGGGATGACGCGCACGAACGAGTCCGCAAGCGAAAAACCCGAGCGCCGATCGAAGAGGTAGCCCTCAACCTTCGTTCCATCTTTGCGCGTGATCGTGACGTCCCCGCGATAGTCGAAGGCTTTCTCCAGAGCTTCGCGAATCTCCGCATCGGTCGCAAGATTCGGAATCCAGCCTTCGAGATTCTCCTTCTCGCGGCCTGCAATGGTCTCAATCTCGTCAGCACTCTGCTGACGAAGCTGTTCGATCTTCAGATGTTCCTGCTGCTCTGTCGCCATTTGCGATTAATCTCCCGAAACCGGCTCAAGTTGGCCCTTCGTCGCATCCTGGATTTGGACCAGAGGCATCGCGTGAGCGGGTTTCCACTCGTTCAGCAGCTTTTCAGCCTCAGCATCAGGATAGAGCGACGGGAACATATACTTCTTTGCGGTAACAAGAAAACCCTTCAGAGAACCGAAGTTGTAATCGACTGCGGAGGCTTCGTGACCTGAGTGCACCATGCAGTTCGCGCACTGGGGATTGCCGCTCTTCGCGCCGTAGTTCTCCCAGTTGGTCGTCTCCATCAGCTCTTTGAAGGTATCGGCATAGCCGTCCTGCAAAAGATAGCAGGGCTTCTGCCAGCCAAAGATCGAGAAGGTCGGCATGCCCCATGGCGTGCACTCGAAGTTCTGCTTGCCCATCAGGAATTCCGCAAAGAGCGGGTGCGTGTTGAACTCCCACGACTTCTTCCGATTCGACAGGATCGCGCGAAAGAGTTTGCGCGACTTCGCCTTGCCGAGAAAGTGATTCTGGTCCGGAGCCTTGTCGTAGGTGTAACCGGGCGACACCATCATGCTTTCGACACCGGCCTCCATCAGCTGGTCGAAGTGCCTGCGCACGCTGTTCGGGTCAGCACCGTCGAACAACGTCGTGTTCGTCGTCACGCGGAAGCCCGCTGCCACCGCAGCGCGAACTCCCTCCATCGCGATATCGTATCCGCCTTCGCGGCAGACGGAGAAATCGTGATGCTCCTTCTCTCCGTCCACATGCACTGAGAACGAGAGATACTTCGACGGCTTGAACAGGTGCAGCTTCTCCTTCAGCAGAAGAGCATTCGTGCACATGTACACATACTTCTTGCGCGCCACCAGACCGGCGACGATCTCCGGCATCTGCGGGTGCAGCAGCGGCTCTCCCCCCGGGATAGACACCATCGGGGCGCCACACTCTTCTGCCGCCTTAAAGCACTCTTCCGGGCTCAAATCAGCCTTCAGAATATGCGCCGGGTACTGAATCTTTCCGCAGCCTGCGCATGCTAAGTTACAGCGGAAAAGGGGCTCGAGCATCAGCACGAGCGGATATCGCTTCCGTCCGCTCAGCTTCTGCTTCAATACATAGCTTGCGACTGTCCAGGCCTGTGAGACTGGTACTGCCATTCTGGGTTTCCTCCCAAAAAAAAATCTATAATGCGGCGGCCCTACTCATCCGCCTCGCGCGTCATCGCGCGTTGATACGTCGTCAAAGCCAACAACGGGAAATACTGCTTGTACAGGTGATATCCCAGATAGAACACACGCGGAAACCCTGTTCCCGTGTAGTAGCTCTCTCCGTTCCTTCCCGGTACCAGCTCGTCCCAGCTTCCATCCTCGTGCTGGCGTTCAATTAGCCAGCGAATTCCCTTGGCCACGGAGTCCGAACGGGTATCCCCGGCGGCCAGCAGCCCAAGCAACGCCCAGGCTGTCTGCGACGGAGTCGATGGTCCCGTGCCGCGCAGGTCGGCGTCGTCATAGGTGCCGCAGGTCTCTCCCCATCCGCCATCGGTGTTCTGCACCATGCGAATCCATTCGGCCGCCTGTTGCACCGCCGGCTCATTAGAGTCAAAATCCATCGCGCGCAGACCGCGCAACGCCAGGAAGGTGCCATAGAGGTAGTTCACGCCCCAACGGCCGAACCACGATCCATCCGCCTCTTGCTCCTTCAGGACGAACCGCACGGCTCGCTCTACACGCGGGTCGCGCCGAGTGTATCCATACTGCGCCAACATCTCCAGAACGCGCCCGGTGATATCCGAAGTGGGCGGATCGATCATGGCGTTGTGGTCGGCAAACGGAATGGACTCGAAGATCTTCTTGGTGTTGTCTTTGTCGAACGAGGCCCACCCACCGCTCTTGCACTGCATAGCGAAGACCCACTCGACCGCGCGCTGGGTCACTTCATGCTGGTAGCGCTCGCGGGGGTTGTCCACGGATTTCAGGGCCAGCAGAACCTCGCCAGTGTCGTCGACATCAGGCTGATGGTCATTATTGAAGAAGAAGCACCAGCAGCTGGCATCGACATTCTTGACCTTGTGCGACCAGTCTCCTTTGTAACGAATCTCCTTCGAGAGCAGCCAGTCTGCGGCCTTTACCAGGCGAGGATCTCTGCGCGAAAGACCCGCATCGCCAAGCGTCGAGAGCACCTGCGCCGTATCCCAGACCGGAGAGAAGCAGGGTTGCATTCGGAAGGTCGGTGTGGGGTAGTTTGGTTCGCCCTCGGGAAAGTCGAGACCCAGCTTTTCGAACTCGTCCCGTGCGCGGATGAGCTGCGGATCGCTCTCGGAGTAGCCGAGGACGCGCAGCGCCACGATGGCGTTCAGCATGGCGGGATAGATCGCGCCCAGGCCGTCGGATTTCTCGAAGTGTTCGAGGATCCACTGCTCCGCCCTGTGGATAGCGACCTTACGCAGAGGCCGGATATGAACGCGCTCGAACCAGTGGACCATCCGGTCGGTAAACAGAAAGAAATTTCGCCAGCTGATTGGGCGTTTTGTGTCCCAGCGCAGGTGCAGGTTGGCGTTATGGCGTCCTCCCACGAAGAGCTCGTCGATTCCCTGCTCCGGAGTGAGCTTCTTGAAGGGCTTCTTCGCGTAGATGATCGAGAGCGGCACCAGAATGGCGCGCGACCAGGCGCTGATCTCGTAGATGTTGAAGTAGCACCAATTGGGAAACAGCACGATCTCGGGCGGAACCGCCGGGACGGCATCATAGTCGTACTGTCCCATGGCACAGAGATACATCTTGGTGAAGGTATTGCACTCCACCACGCCGCCGTTAGCCAGAATCCATTCGCGCGCTTTCACTAGAACAGGATGGTCCTTGGACCAGCCCATCAGTTTGAGCGCGAGGTAGGACTTTACTCCATAGTTGATATTGGACGGGCCGCCCGGATAAAGACTCCATCCACCGTCTTCATTCTGATGCCGCAGAATCTCATTCAAAGCCCGCTGCATCTTTCCTGGATCGCCCGTGCCGAGCAGCGTGTGCATGAAGATATAGTCAGCTTCAAGCATCACATCCGCTTCGAGTTCCCCGCACCAGTAGCCGTCCTCATGCTGCTGGCCCAGCAGCCAATCCTTGGCTCGCCGTATGCCATCCACAACATGATCCAGCCCAAGATCCAGCCGGCCGAACCGCGGTTGGATCTTGGGCTGGTTTGGGATCTGCGGGTTCTTTGCAACGTTGCTCATTTGTAACTCTCTGAAACCAATAAAACGAGGAAAAGCGTACTCTCTGCCCTTCGTCTACTGTGCCGGCTGGGGCGCGGATGCAATCGCCTGGACAATCTCAGGCGGCAGCCCAAAGCGCACATTCTCGGGCATTACTTCAACCTCATCCACCGAGCCGTAACCCTTGGACTGCAGATAGCCGACGACCTCCTGGACCAGAACCTCAGGCGCTGAAGCCCCCGCGGTCACGGCGATCGCGTTCATCCCCTCCAGCCACTCCGGCCGGATATCCTCGGCCTTATCAATCAGGTAAGAGTTCGTCCCCAGGTTCTGCGAGACCTCGACCAGTCGATTGGAGTTCGAACTGTTGCGCGAACCCACCACCAGCACCACATCCGCTCCGTGAGCGACGTTCTTCACCGCGGTCTGCCGGTTCTCGGTCGCATAGCAGATGTCCTGCGCGTGCGGTCCAACGATGTTCGGAAACTTCTTCTTCAACGCATCGATCATGTACTTCGCTTCGTCCAGCGAGAGCGTCGTCTGCGTCAGGTAAGCCACCTTGTCCGGATCCGGAACCACCAGAGCCTCGACCTCTTCCACGGTCGAAACCACCTGGGTCACCTCAGGAGCCTCGCCCTGTGTTCCCTCAACCTCTTCGTGATCGCGATGCCCCACCAACACCAGGGAGTACCCCTGCTTGGCGAACTTAATCGCCTCCACATGCACCTTCGTCACCAGGGGGCAGGTCGCATCGACGACCTTCAAACCACGATCTTTCGCCCTCTGCCGTACCGCCGGGGAGACGCCGTGCGCCGAATAGATCACGCGTGCGCCCTCGGGGACCTCATCAAGCTCATTGACGAAGATCGCGCCCTTCTTCGCCAGATCGTTGACGACATAGCTGTTATGCACGATCTCCTTACGTACGTAGATCGGCGCGCCAAATGTCTCCAGGGCGATCCGGACAATGTCGATCGCGCGAACAACCCCCGCGCAGAAGCCGCGAGGCTTGAGGAGAAGGACGCGCTTGGTTGTCGTGGAAGAGCCGCTCTCGGTTACAGCAACATGATCGAGGGTCGTAGTGGTCACCTGATAAGTATACCGCGTTCAGGGGTTAAAAAGGCATTGGGATGAACCACATCTGGTGCAAACAGGGCCTCCCGCGCAGACCCGCTCCCTATCCCACTCGTCAAAGAAACGGCCTGAATCAAAGAAGATTAGCAGGCTGCAATATCAATAAGTTATGAAGTAACATCAACCCGCGCAATCGGGATGTCCACAGCTGCATTTCAGCGTCATAAACTTGCGGGAATCCTCACATTGGGTCGAGCAGTATTTACTGCCCGGCTGCGCCGTGCAGCTGCAACCCTGCTTTGCACATTTTTGGGGAAGATTGGCCATCGCTAGATCCCTCCAAAGGGACTGCCGTGTCCCTACTTCGGATGCCATCGTCCGCGAACGAGATGTGTGCGATCTCCGAAACCCGCGGCAAATTTTCAGGCTCTAACGGCTCATTGCCAACAGATGTTCGGCATGTTTCAGGCTCGTCTCCGTCAGCTTCTCTCCGCTCAGCATCCGGGCGATCTCGCGTGCTCGTTCCGCATCGTCCATCTTGCGGATCTCGGTCTGCGTCCGCCCCCGCTTCTCGGTCTTTTCGATCAGAAAATGCTGGTCCGCAAAAGCCGCAATCTGCGGCAGATGCGTAATGCACAACACCTGCTGTCCGCGAGACAGCGTCTTCAGCTTCTTGCCAACCGCCTCCGCTGCTCTTCCTCCGATGCCGATGTCAATCTCGTCGAAGACCAGTGTTCGCGGAAGAGGAATCTTCTTCTTCTTTCCACCGCCCTGCGTTCCTTCTTCCACCGTCACCTTCAAAGCCAGCATCACCCGCGACATCTCGCCGCCCGAAGCGATCTCATCCAGCGGCTTCAACGGCTCGCCCGCATTCGTCGCAATTCGGTACTCCACCTGATCCCATCCGTGCGCCGTCCATGCCGTCGACGACTCCTCCGGATTCACCTTCACTTCGAACCTCGTGCTCATCGCCAGATCATTGATCTGTCCCACGGCCAGCTTCTCCAGACGCTTCGCCGCATCCCGTCGCGCTGCCGTAACCTTGTTCGCCGCTGCGCGATACGCTGTTGCGTCCTTCTCCTGCTTGGCATGCAGCTCTACCAGCAGCGCGTCCCGGTTCTCCACTTCAGCAAGCCGGCGTGACGCCTCGGCTCCAAAAGCGATCACCTCTGCCAGCGTCTGGCCATACTTGCGCTTCAGCCGGTCCAGCGCCGCCAGCCTGTCTTCAATCTCCTCCAGCCGCCCCGGGGACGCGTTCACATTCTCCGCGAACTCCCTCACTTCCGCATCCACATCCTCCACCGTCGCCTTCGCCGCGCCCAGCTGCTGTGCAGCCGCCGCAAACCGCGTATCGAACCGAGCCAAATCCTCTACATGTTTCAGCGCCGCACTCAGCGTCGTCTCGGCAGAGTTTTCGCTCTCATACAGCAACTCGTGCGCGCTCATCGCAGCCGTGAACAGGCGCTCCGAATTCGCCAGAACCCTCTTCTCGGTTTCCAGCTGCGCATCCTCATCCTCGGTGGTCAACCCCGCCTGCTCGATCTCCTTCGCCTGGAACCGCCACAGATCCGCCATGCGCAAACGGTCCTGCTCATCGGCCTCCAGCTCCGCGAGCTTCTCCGCGGTCGCTCTCCACGTCGCATAGGCCGCCGCGACGGCGTCGGTGGCAATCTCCCCAAAGCGATCCAGCAGAGTCCTCTGCTGCGCCTGGTCGAACGCCCCCATCGTCTCGCCCTGCGAGTGCACCAGCGCAAGCTCCGGCGCAAGCTGCCGTAACACCCCGACCGTCGCCGGCTGATTGTTCACAAAGACGCGGCCCTTGCCATTGGCTCCAATCTCACGCCGCAGCAGAACCTCATCCGCCTCCGCATCAATCCCATTGGCCTCAAGCACCGCTCCGGCCCCTGGAGTCATCTCAAAGACGCACGAGACCACCGCCTTCTCCTCGCCATGTCGCACCACATCCGACGAGGCCTTGCCGCCCAGCAGCATCTGCAGCGCATCGATCAGGATCGACTTGCCCGCACCCGTCTCCCCTGTCATCAGGTTCAATCCCGGCCCGAAGCTGGCAACAGTCCGGTCGATCACAGCATAGTTTTCCGCGCGTAACTCGAGCAGCATCTCTCCCCAGCCTCAAGCGAACGATGTACGCCGAGCATAGCAAATCTCCTCGCAAGCCGATCCACATGGGCCACTTCAACCCCCATACTTTTCATTTGTGACCGCGAGCATCGCGCCTCCATCCAACCAGGCAGTAAAATGCCACCCTGCGGCTTTCTCGAAAAGGAACCATCGTGACTTCAATCAAGCTCCGTTTCACTGCGGCTCTCCTCCTTGGACTTCCCCTCCCGCTCCTCGCTCAGTCCGCAACCCGCACCCCGGTTCTCGTAGAGCTCTTCACCTCCGAGGGCTGCTCCAGTTGTCCGCCCGCCGACAAGCTCCTTGCCGTTCTGCAGAAGGAGCAGCCTGTCGCCAACGCCCACATCATCGTCCTTGAAGAGCACGTCGACTACTGGGACCGCCAGGGCTGGCGCGACCGCTTCTCCTCCGCGCAGTTCACCCAGCGCCAGAACTTCTATGCTCCCCGCCTGAAGTTCGACGATGCCTATACGCCACAGATGGTCGTGGACGGGCAGTCGCAGTTTCTCGGCAGCGATTCCTCCAAGGCGGTCGCCTCCATCTCGCAGGCCGCGCAGGCCCCGAAGCTGGGGCTTTCCCTCTCCGCCCCCGCGATCGAAGGCAAACGCATTGCTGCCTCCGTCTCCTCCGTTGGGACGATGGACCTGCCTCATGGCGACCTCTACGCTGTCCTCATCGATCCCGAGGCTTCCACCACAGTCAAGGCGGGAGAGAACGGGGGCAAGCAACTGAACCACGTCAGCATCGCCAGATCGTTTGAGCGCATCGGAAAGCTGCAGGATCTCGGGCACGGCCCCATCTCTTTCAAAATCAACGCCCCAGCCGACTCCGATCCCGCCCGGATGCGCCTGCTCGTCTTCGCCCAACTCCCCAGTCAGGGAGCCGTACGCGGAATCGCCGAGATCGCGACTGCCGCGAAGCCGTAACCATTCTTTAGCATCCGGCCTCGTCCGCAAGCATCTAGAATGGATACAGATGGCCGATCAGAAGACACCCGCCAGCGCCTCCAGGGAGCCTGCGAAGAAGACTCCGCAGGAAGATGAAGTCGTAGGCAAGGCCTATGACGGTCGCCTGATGCGCCGCCTGCTCACCTATCTTCGGCCCTACCGCCTTCAGGTCGTTCTCTCCTCCATCGCAATCCTCTTCAAGGCTGCTACCGACGTCATGGGGCCTTATCTGGTGAAGGTAGCGGTCGACACCTACATGACCGGTACCTCCCCGGCCCAGCTCTCCTGGCTGGCACGGCACCTCGATCGTTCCCCCATCACCGGCATCACCCAGCTCGCCATGCTCTATCTCGGCGCGCTCGTCATCACGTTCGGCCTCGAATTCGTCCAGACCTACCTGATGCAATGGACCGGACAGAAGATCATGTTCGATCTGCGCAGCCAGATCTTCCGCCATCTGCAGCGCATGTCGCCTTCTTTCTTCGACCGCAATCCGGTCGGACGCCTCGTCACCCGCGTCACCTCAGACGTGGATGCCCTCAACGAGATGTTCACCTCGGGCGTCCTCGCCATCTTTGAAGACGTCTTCGTTCTGGCCTTCATCGTCATCATCATGTTGCGCATGAGCTGGCCACTGGCCCTGCTCACCATCTCGGTCATCCCGGCCATCCTGTACGTCACCCGCATCTTCCGCAAGCACGTTCGCGACAGCTATCGCCGTCAGCGGTCGGCGACCGCCCGCATCAATTCCTTTACGCAGGAGTACGTCTCCGGCATGGCCATCGTGCAGCTCTTCAATCGCGAGCGCCGCGCCTTCGACGACTTCTCCTCCGTCAATGCCGAAAACAAGAGGGCATGGAGTGACGCCATCTTCGCCTACGCACTCTACTACCCCATCGTCGAGTTCCTGAGCACGACCGCGATCGCTCTCGTCATCTGGAGAGGAGGCATCAGCGTCCTCCATTCCAACAGCTTCGCCTGGCTCTCCGCTCACACCTATCTGTTACCCGGCGACGGCGCGGTGCATACCAGCCTCTTCGGAACCGTCTCCATCGGCATTCTGATCGCCTTCATCCAGTACGCGCAGCGTTTCTTCCGCCCGATCCAGGACCTCAGCGACAAATACAACATCCTGCAGGCCGCCATGGCTGCGGCCGAGCGCGTCTTCAAATTGCTGGACACCCAATCCGAGATCGTCTCGCCCGCCCATCCCGTAGCCGGCGATAACTCCGGCCGCGTCGAGTTTCGCAACGTCTGGTTCACCTATCAGAATCTCGACGAGCATCAGCTCGCTCGCATCCAGAACGCCAGCAGCGAAGAGCTGGATTCCTTCGCCGATATCGAATGGATTCTTCGTGGCGTCAGCTTCACCATCGAGCCTGACGAAACCGCCGCCATCGTAGGCCACACCGGTGCAGGCAAGACCACCATCACCGGCCTGATGATGCGCTTCTACGACATCCAGCGTGGCGAGATTCTCGTCGACGGAGTCGATGTCCGCCGACAGGATCTCACCACGCTCCGCCGCCGCTTCGGCGTCGTCCTTCAGGACCCCTTCCTCTTCACCGGCACCATCGCCGACAATGTTCGTCTCGGATCGACATGGATTACCGATGAGCAGCTGGAACGCGCCTGCGACGAGGTGAATGTCGGCGACTTCATTCGCACCCTCCCGCTCCAGTTCAAGGAGCCCGTTCAAGAGCGCGGTGCCACCCTCTCCACCGGCCAGAAACAGCTCATCAGCTTTGCCCGCGCTCTCGCCCACGCGCCCCGCATCCTCATCCTCGACGAGGCCACCAGCTCCGTCGATACAGACACGGAGCTGCGCGTCCGCCTGGCCCTCTCCCGCATGATCACCGGGCGTACGTCCATCCTCATCGCGCATCGGCTCTCCACCATCCAGCGCGCCGATACCATTCTGGTGATGCACAAAGGTCAGCTGCGCGAACACGGAACCCACCAGGAGCTTCTCTCCCAGCGCGGCCTCTACTGGAAGCTCTATCAGCTCCAGTACAAGGACCAGGAGCTCGGCACAGGCGTAGGGACCGATGTTCCCCTCGAGCCCTTGAGCGCGGACTAATTTCATCCACCTCGTCATTCTGAGCGGAGCGCAGCGGAGTCGAAGGCTTGCCTGAGCAAAGTCGAACGGGATCCCTGTATTTTGCCTGTGCAGCCGCAAAACCGGGTGCACCATCTTCGCCGCAGTTTTATCGCGACTAAGGTGGGGCATCGAGCAAAGCTCGATGGCTTTTACCAGGATTCCCAATCCGCCTCTTCGCCCACGCTACAACCGGTCTCCAATATTTCTCCGGCGCCGCGAAGATCGGCGTGTTGTGCGGAAACCCGGAAAGGACGATCGCCTCTCCACGTTCGCCGCAGGCCCGCGCTACCCTCTCCGCCATGGTGATCGGAAACAGCCCGTCATCTACTGTATGGACCACCAGCACCGGAACGTTCAGGCCCCTCACCCTCTCCTCTGTCCGCCAGGCGTCCGTCGCCAGCAGGGTCACCCATCGTGGAATCCCGGCAACCTGGGCCGCCTCTCGTAACGAAGAGAACCCTTGGCAAAGGATCACGCCTCGAACGTTCACCAGTGGGACAATCGCGGAGGCAACTCCTGTTCCCATGGAGAACCCGAGAAGAAAGATATCCCTTACACCACGTTTGGCCAGCTCCTCCACCGCTGCCACCGCATCTTCTTCGCAGTAGGTAGCGCAGGGCAGCCCGGAGCTCGCTCCAAAGCCCGTGTAGTTGAAGACCAGCGAGGACACTCCCTCCCGCCTCAGCAGGTCCTGCACTAGCCCCCAGTATTCGACCCTCTCCCCGATTCCATGACAAATCACGAAGGCAGGAGCCTCTTCTCCGGCGGAAATGTACACAGCCGAGAGCGCTCTCCTTCCACTCATCAGGACGAATCGATGCGAGGCAAACGGAAAGAGACTCAGCCATCTCCCCATGTTGCCGCTCCACCTGTCACGCAGCAGAAGGGTGCGGCTCACCAGGGCCAGCATCAGCGATAGGAATCTCTCACTCATGCGCCGTCCTCCGTGATCTTCAGGCCCATACGAAAAACTCCAGTGCCCTCAGCTGTCAAGTGGAATCTTTAGGCAAACCATTTCACATCAGCGATTTATAGTTGCCGGTTAGATTCCCCTCTCTCTGTAGACTGAAATCAGAGGAAAAGAGACACAGGATTTCCCTCATGGAAGCGTAGAACCTTGAAGGGAAGTCCGGACTCAAGTCACCTGTTTCTAAGACTTTGCGCGAATTTGGTATCGGGGGGTACCCTACTCGTATCGCAGGGCTTCGATCGGGTCGAGGTTAGCCGCCTGGATCGCCGGAATCATCCCGCTGACGATGCCTACCAGCACCAGCACCGTCGTCGCGACGATCACGATGTTGGGTGAGATCAGAAGGTAGATGTCCGCTGCGCTGGCGTTCGTGGCGATGGCGCTATAGAAGGTGATTCCGCCGACGATCTTGCTCACCGCGAAGGCAAGCAGGATACCGCCCAGCCCTCCAACACCGGTGATGACCAGGGCCTCGGCAAGGAACTGAAAAAGGATATGCCGCTTGCGCGCGCCCAGAGCCTTTTCAACCCCGATCTCGCGCGTTCGCTGCTGCACGCTCACCAGCATGATGTTCATCAGGCCGATCCCCGCGATCCCAAGCGTCAGAACGCCGATAAACAGCAGCAGCGCCTGCAGGCCCAGCGAGATGATGCGGAACTGCGAAAGCTGCTCCATGATATTGGCGACAAAGACAGCGTTCCGGTCCGAGGGGCGAAAGCCGTGCGCCACGCCTAATTCGTTCCTCAAGGCACGCTCAACTGCCTTGTGGTCGCCCTTGAAGCTCATCCACATGCCATCGATATATTTGGTGTCCTTGATGTCCCCCATCGTGGGAAACGGAATATCGACGACGCGATTCAGGTTGTCGTCACCCTCCTGCATCTTGGCCTTCAGAACGCCGATCACCTCGAAGCTGACGCCGTTGAGCCGGATCTTCTGGCCCAGCGGGAACATGCCCGAGAACAGCTTCGTCTTCGCCTCCGAGCCGATCACAGCGACATGATTGCGCTGCTGCATATCGGTCGCGGAGATGAATCTGCCCTCGTCGATCTGCATGTTCATGATGTCGGCCAGCTCCGGCGTAATTCCGTCGACCTCCCAGGTGAACGAGTGGAGGTCATTCTGAACCGGCACCTGCTTCCAGAGCACGGGTGAGACGTGAAGGATACCAGGCACCGTCTCCTCGATCCGCTCCACGTCATCCTGTTTAAACCGGACTTTGACGCCGGCCTTGGCGCCTCCCGCCTGCTCGCTGGTGGTTCCAGGAAAGACGCCGATCATGTTGGTGCCGAACTGGGCGAAGATGGTCTCGAAGGCTCGCCCGAAACCCGCTCCATAAGCCAGCAGGAGCACGACGGTTGCAATTCCCCAGGCCATGCCGACTACAGTGATCGCGGTCCGGCGGCCGTTGAAACGCATCGCCTCCATCGCCTGCAGGAAGATATCCTTGAGCATGCTCTACTCCTTCCTCAGCGCTTCAACCGGCTCGAGCGCAGCGGCCTTGCTCGCAGGATAAAGCCCGGCGACCACGCCGCACAAAATCAGCGTTCCCATCGCCATGGCCGCCGACCACGGAACCAGTCGCGGAGGATCGAACCCCATCTGGTTGTTCCCCATGGCCTTGCCCAGAAGGAACATCAGGGTTCCCGCGCCGACGATTCCGATCAATCCGCTCAAGCCGGTCAGCATCAGGCCCTCAAGAAAAAACTGCGTAAGAATACTGCGATTGGTTGCACCCAGCGCCTTCCGCAGGCCAATCTCCTTGGTCCGTTCCGTGACGGTGACCAACATGATGTTGATGATTCCGACCGCCCCCAGGGCGAGGGTAACGATTCCAACCCCTCCAAGGAAGACGTCCATCGCGGTGAAGATCAGACCCACCGTCCGCTCGGATTTGATGGTGTCCCATTCCTCGAATGCGTCTTTGACGCTCGCATTGAAGCCGTGCCTTTCTGCGATTACGCGATGAACCTCAGCCTTCGCAGTCTCGTTCAGCTCAGGAACCGAAGGCTGGTACTGGATCGAGGTGACGGAGTCCTGGGGAATATTCTCCCCTGTCATGGGAAACAGCTCGAGCATCGTCGTAAGCGGAATGTAAAGCCGCTGATTGTCGCCGTCGTTATTGCCGCGGCCGATCTTCTCGGCTACACCGATCACCTGGAATCTCGCTCCATTGATCGTGATGAACGCTGCCAGCGAGGGGCGTCCGGGAAAGAGCAGCTTGTTGTTCTTCTGGCCCAGGACCACGACTCTGCGGCGCTGGGCAATATCGTCCGAGCTCAGAAAGCGGCCCTGGTCGATCGGGATATTCCGGATCTCGGGATAGTTTGCCTGGACCCCCATGACGGAGCCGCCGGAGCTGGAAAACTCGCTCACCTGTTTCAGGTCGCCGCGGTTGATGAAGGCAGTCACATTACGGACATGCGGGGCTTCATTCCGAATCGCCTCCGCATCCGACACCGTCAACTTGTAGGGCCTCATGCCGGTATGCTGATTCGGCATCGCAGGAATATTTCCACCCCAGGTCATGATGACGTCCTGGCCGAGCTGGGCCAATCCCCTGCGCTGGCCGGAACGGAAGCCTTCCCCCAGGCCGATCAGCAGAAGAAGGGATGCCACTCCCCAGGCGATTCCGAACATGGTCAAAAATGAGCGCAGCTTATTGGCCCCGATGGACCGGAAGACCTGAGCGAAGATGTCCAGAAGTGCGCGCATGACGATTCTTTGACTAAGATATCTCTCTTCCGTTACGTAAATTTAGAGAAAAGAGTTCCAGTTGTGACGAAAGGATCGAAATGGGCGGCGAGTGGCTGACGGAAGTGCTACTGGCGCAAATTTTTGGTGAGGATTGAGGTCTCAGGATCAGGGATCGCGACCGGGGAGGTCCCGATGCGCCGCAGCAGGTTCTGAACCGACTGAAGAACGGCCGGGGCGACTGCCGGTGGATAGAGAACCTGTACCGTCTTCCCATGCATGAGCTCTCCGCGGATGGCCACGCATCGGTCCGGACGGTAAACGCAGGAGGCCAGATCGGTGATGCTCAAGGCCACACTGGGCGTGCAGAGGACGGTCCTTGGGGGGGCCATCCGGTCGATCATGCTGAAGATCTCGAGCTTGGATTCCAGCTCGTCCGGCACAAAATCGATAGCAATGTCGGCTTCCCGGACTGCGCCTTCTACGGTCGTAGCCAGCTCAAGGGCTCCATAGCCTCCGCGCAGGCTGAGGTCGGAGTATTCCATCTCTGCTTTTCGCAGATTGGAAGGCATGACATCTTCGAGAACAACGTAAAAGCCGGCTGCCGAGCATGCCATGGCAAAGGTGCGACCTGCCTGCCCTGCCCCGATCACGGCGATCACGCGGATTGCAGGATCGCCGTGGGAGCCGGGTGCTTCGCTCATTTTTTTCCCGCTACTGCTGCTATTACGGAGTCGTAGCTGGGATCGGCATGCTTGATGTGATCGGAAACGCGCTGCCGCTCTTCGTCGGTCAGCGAAGGCAGAACAGCAAGAATGCGCCGTAGCGTCACCGAGATATCGTCAACATAGTTCATAGTACGGATGGCTTCGCCAGAGAGGGGCATGGAGACTCCTGATTTTTGAGATTACCTTACCAGTCTAAATGCTCTGACCCGGCTCTGCCGTAGAGCTGAAGACCTGAATCGGCTCAGGCACCGGAAGCACGTAGCCATCGCGGTCCGTCATCTCCATCAAGGCAGCCAGCTGAACGGCGAAATCGGGATGAAGCGCATTCGAGCTATACCGCCACGACCAGTTCCCGCCACTGGCCGCTGGAACGTTCATGCGCGCTTCGCTTCCGAGGTGAAGGACATCCTGCATAGGAAAGATACAGATATTCGCCACGGAGCGGGCGGCCGCCCGCATCAGCGCCCATACGACGTCGCCGTCATGGTGGATGGGCTGGAGATAGGTCTTGAGGTGCGCGCGTTCCGACTCAGTCGCTCCGTCTCGCCACCATCCCAGCGTCGTGTTGTTGTCGTGTGTGCCGGTGTAGACGACGGTGTTGGGCACGAAGCTGTGCGGCAGGTGCAGATGGCTGCCGCGATCGGTAAAGCCGAATTGAAGCACCCGCATTCCCGGCATCTGGAAATGTTCGCGCAAATCATCGACGGCCGGTGTGATCAGGCCCAGATCTTCGGCCACAAACGGAAGCTCCCCAAAGACAGACTTCAGATGACTGAAGAGCTCAATGCCCGGAGCCTTGACCCACACCCCATTGATCGCCGTCTCTTCGTCAGCGGGGATGGACCAGCAAGCCTCAAATCCGCGGAAGTGATCGAGGCGGATGATGTCGTAAAGGGCGAGAGAGCGGCGAATCCGTGCCACCCACCAGCCGAAGCCACTTTCCTGGAGAGCCTGCCATTTATAGAGAGGATTGCCCCATCGCTGGCCAGTCTCGGAGAAATAGTCCGGCGGTACGCCGGAGACGCGGACAGGCATGCGATTGTCGTCGAGCTCGAAGACCTCGGGGTTGGTCCATACATCGGAGCTGTCATAGCTGACAAAGATGGCAACGTCGCCAAGGATGCGAATCTTTCGTTGTGCACAGTAATTCCTGAGCTCGCTCCATTGCTCATCGAAGAAGAACTGAATGACCTGTTCGATAGCGAGCTCACGGCTGTAGCTATTTAAAGTTTGGGTCATCGCTTCGGCTCGACGGTGCGCGAATTCCTCTGGCCATTGGTTCCAGGCGACAAAGTCAAATCTTCGCCGGAGAATGCTGAACATGGCATAGTCTGCCAGCCAGGAGATGTTGTTCTGGGAAAATTGCTGATATCGCGAGCGAGCGGCGTCGGATGCGCGTTCGAGGAATGCAGCAGCGGCCTCCTCGATGAGCGGCAGCTTCTCACGCTTAGCTCGCTCGAAATCGACAGGGCCGTCATGGCCTGCCAGACCGGCAATACGCTCTTTGGAAAGCCAGCCATCCCGGACCAACCTTTCCAGGCTGATCAGCAAAGGGTTGCCTGCGAAGGCCGAAAGAGCAGAGTAAGGAGAACTTCCGTATCCGGTGGGGCTAAGGGGAAGCACCTGCCAGAGCCGTTGTTTTGCCTGCACCAGAAAATCTACGAATGCATAGGCGGCCGGGCCAAAGTCTCCGATACCACCATAGGAAGGCAGCGACGTCACATGTAACAAGACCCCGGACAATCGCGCTTCACTGGTAACTTCACTTCTCATCGTGCCCCCTTCGTCATTGGACGCTTTCTTGCTCTCAAAGAAGCAGCCGCCATCCACCGGCCGTTCTCAAAGTGTGACACGTCAGATGCAAAAAAGATGGGGGCCCGTTCCTTCAAAGGAACGGGCCCCGGTGGGAATCAAAGTTTATGGTTTAGTTGCCAGCGGGCAACGACGGCGGCGCCTGTTGCCGCTTGGAATAGCGAATGGCACCCGCTTCTTCATACTTCTTAGTGAGGTTTCCGACGTATACGCGGAAGAGCTCGTCCCGTTGCTCGTTTACCAGCTGCTCGCGAGTCTGGTCGAAATTCTTGGCAATATCTTCGGCTGTTGGCTCTTGTTTCTCGGTAACGGACAACACGACGCCTGCTCTGCCCAGGTTAATCGGACCAGAGATTGTTCCCTTGGCCAGTGTAAAGGCAACCGATGCCGGACCGCCCATCGAGCCGATCTCAGGAACCTGTGCATCGCGAGCAACCAATTCGCTCGTCTTCACGGGAATCTTCATCTCGTCTGCAGCCTTCTTCAGGTCGTTGAGAACCTTCGCTCGATCGTCGAGCTTGGCGAGCTGCGTATTCAACAAGAGAGGTACCTGCTGCTCACGGTAATCATCGAGAATGTGCGTCTTGTACTCGGCGAATACGGGAGCATGGGCAGCCTTGATATCGGTTACCTGGAAGACCGCGAATCCATCGCCGGTCGAAACCGAGGCCGGGTCGGCCCCCTTGACTACTGTGAACGCCTGGGTCAGCAAAGCTGAACCATCGGACAAGCCAGCAATTACACCGTCTTTGGCGAGGTAGTCCGTCGCGACTGTATGCAGGCCACGGGCTTGAGCAGCTTTCTCGAGGCCGTTCTTCTTGGCATCGGCTGCGAGCTGGGAGGCATACGTCTGTTCGGCAGCACCTACGCGCTGCTGCTCAAGAATGGGAACGATCTCAGCCTTGACCTCAGAGAGAGGCCGGAGGTGTGCGGTCTTCTTCTCTTCGACCTGAAGGATGTGGTAGCCGAACTGGGTCTTGATCACATCCGAGGTCTGTCCAGGAGCCAGCGTGAAGGCCACCTTGTCAAACTCCGGAACCGTACGGCCGCGGTCGAGCCATCCGAGCTCTCCACCCTGGGTCTTGCTGCCTGGATCGTCCGAGTTCTTGCTCGCCAGATCCGCGAAGTTCGCACCACCCTTGATCTGCTTCAACAGATCATCTGCCTTGGCTTTCGCAGCAGAGTCGGTCTTGCTGTCGGCTCCCGAAGGGACGGCGATGAGGATGTGGCGAACCTTGACCTGCTCCTTCACCTGGAACTGAGCCTGATGCTGGTTGTAATAAGCCTGCACGTCGGCGTCGGAGATCTGTGGCTTGCCGCCGGGTAGATTCGAGGCGTCGAAGGAGACATATTGAATCTTGCGTGTCTCCGGAATGGCCGTCGCGTAACGAGCCTGGTTGTCCTTGAAGAACTTTTCGAGATCGGGGTCGGAGGGATTGATGCTCTTCCTCAGGTCATCTGCGGCGATGACCGCATAGTCGAACTTAACCTTGGTTCCCTGCGTTCGGTAAGCTTCGCGAACGGCGTTATCCGAGACGCTGACCCCTCCTGTGATGAGGGCCTGCAAGCGTTGCAGCGCCATATCGCTCTTGATCTGGGACTCGAAGTCGGAACGGCTGACCTGGAAGAAATTCTGAACAAAGTTCATGTAGGCGTCGTCGCCAATGTACTTGCCGCCAGGAAAGAGATACTGCGCAAATGGGCCGGTCTCCAACTCACGACGCAGGTCCGCATCGCCCACTTCCAGATTCAGGCGGTCGGCCTCGTGCTTGAGGACCTGCCTCTGCACCAGGATTTGTCCGGCGCGCTGTGACATGTATGGCAGCAGAAATTCCGGGAGATGCTGTTGCTGCAGCTGACGGGAGGCGAGCTGATTAACCTCGGTCATCTTCACGGTACTGCTGTCGATACCAAGCCGGCCTAAAAGGCCGGGCACACGCACAGTTGCGAAGGCGTTGGCATCATTTGTCGAAGAGCTGTCAAAGACGCCGGGGACGAGCGTGATCACCATGGTGACGACTGCGAAGCCGATGATGACAGCAAAGAGAATCTTCGTGATGCGGTTGTCCTGCTGCAGAATACGAATCATGCTTGACTGAAGACCTTTACTTTAAAACGCCACCGTCATACCACGGATGTGCGGTCGCCCGGGATTTGCGTAGCCAGAGCGTACCCGTCAGGAGCGCGCGCTGGAGGCAGGGCAAGGAACCAGTATAAATCACTCGCATGAAATTTCTGACTCCGGTCAGAACGCCCCTTCGCCGGAGTCAGATACATCCAATCCCTCACCCGATGGCCCGTCTGCTAGCGATAGTAGGGATAGCCATATGGATAATAGGCGGGCCCGTAGCCATAGGGCGGCGGTGGGGGTGGAGGATAGGACCGTCGCCTCATCGCATTCGCAGGTGGAGGAGGCAACCCGGCTCCCAGGCGATCGAGTTCAGCCTGAGAGACCGTCGTCAAGGCGGCCTGCTGGGCCAGCCGAAAAGACACAATCGCTTCGGAGGGAATGGCAGCTTCCCCCTGCCTCGATGCGGAGGATATCCCGAGTCCGGCAATCGCTCCAATCCCGGCTCCCAGCAAAGCTCCGGGGCCGCCGCCGGCGATCGCCCCAATGGTTGCGCCTGCGGCTCCCAACCCAACCGTCGTTCCGGCGGTCTGACCGGTCTTGTCGTAACCCTGGTGGGACCAGGCTTCGGTGGCAAGAGGATAAGGATGTCCCTCCAGCGTGACCTGAGACAGTTGAAGCGCGATTCCGCCGCGGCCTCGCAGATCTCCCCCAGGCTGAGCGTCTGCCACATATCCCTGCACGAGCGCTCCACGTGGAATCGCCACCATGCCGTTGGAAAGCACATCGTTAAGAACAACACCGTCGAAGGGAGCCCCTGGTTGCGTATGACGGCTATCCATTGCCTGATTGAGTCTTACCCTGAGCATTGTTCCGGTGGGAATCGTAACGGATTGACCTGGCTGCTGCTGCACCCTGTAAGGCTGTTGAGGAGCAGGCTGAGGACCTGGGAATTGCTGCGAATAAGAGGGAGAACCCGGTTGCCCTGGGGAACGCTCGACTGGAGCCGGAGCGCCTGGGGGTGCAATAGGCCTGGGGGCGGTCTGGGGATAGGGCGGAGGCTGCGGATAGGGCGGAGGTTGCGGAGCCCCTGAAACCGTTGCGTCATCCGGTTGCTGTGAGGGGACGCCATTTCCCTGCTCCACTTGGTCGGCGGTCTCTTCAGGAGGCTGAGACATACCGGTCGTCGCGGGAGTGGATGTTCCTATGGTCAGCTCATCGACGACTTTCTTAACGCCAGCGGTATTTGCGACTAATTGCTCGGCCTTATCCCGCAAAACTTCATTCTCAACCGAACCGCTCAGAGTCACCGTGCCATAAACAGTCGAGGAACCAATCGCCTGATCGGCTAGTTCGGGTGCGCTGGCCAGGGACTTTAATACATTGGCCTCAACCTGCGCATCCGAAACCGGCTTATCCTGTGCGAAGCTGACTGCTGCCAGGCCTATGGAAAGTACAACGACTCCACCAAGCCCCTTGTGCCAACGACTGTCCTGCCTCATAACTTCCTCCAACGAATGCTTCAATTCATAAAACGTATTCCACCAAAAAAAGTTACGCGGATTGGTCGTAACAGCAATGAGTACCTCAAGTACTCTCGTGAGATTTGACCCTCTATGAAAGGAGCGTTATATTTAACAAGCGGGGTGGAGCAGCCCGGTAGCTCGTTGGGCTCATAACCCAAAGGTCGTAGGTTCAAATCCTACCCCCGCAACCAAATTCCATAAATTCAATAATTTATAGAGACTTTGCAGCACGCAGAATTTGCGTGAAGCGAAGTGCTATGTCAGTTATTTGCGCCTCAGTGCACGCATGACTCACAACGGTTCAATCGTATGCTTTTATGAGTGATGAGAAGCCGACTTCTAGGGACCAATCCGGATCGGATCGGCATCAATCAGTTACGACTGGCTGCCAAAGCTCAACACGATTTCCCTCTGGGTCGATGAACCAGCCAAATTTTCCAAAGTCGTAGCTTTCGCGTTTGGGATCGACCGTGACACCTTCGTCGGTCAAACGGTCCAGCACTCCATCGAGATCATCCACTTGGAGGTTGATCATCGCTTTCTGTGCCGAAGGAAAATACGCATCCTCTTGTCCGAAGAAGGCGAAGACGACCTGAGCGCGTTGCGTCGAGGCAGGAAACGAGAAAGATCCTTCGGACCTCGTTAGACCGAGATGCCGCTCGTACCATCGATACAAACCTTCTGGATCATTCGCTCGGACAAATGCACCGCCAAAGCCGGTGATTGCAGCCATGCAGCCTCCAATAAGGAACGTTTGTCCGGAGCTTACCACTGAAGAATCACAGTGTGGCTGTCAATCTCAGTGCTGTTGATGATTCCGGCAAACGCATTTTTGTCAGTCACTTTAAACTCACCACAGACTCCACCTTCGCTTTGCCAAACTACCCGGTCGAACTCCCGGCTTCCTCATCGCTCATTATGGCTCCGAAGCTTATTGCCGCAACGTGACCGCTGCTTTAGTTGCGCCATCTTTAAAAGCGAGTGCGGTTGTGGCCTTCGAGATGTCACCACCATCCACGACGATCCTCTCGTTTTCTTTACCTTCGATTTGAAGGAAGGTTCCGGTAGAGGTAAGGACGCGCGGTGCCGTGATCAGGACTTCCCTGCTGTTGGTGAAACGAAGCATGGATTCACTGGAGGAATTGCTCTCTGCGCTCAAACTTTGTATGGATGCATCGGTTACGCCATCGAAGATGACCGCGGGACGCTGATCCGGAGTGCTGACCTGAAACCGGATATTCTGCATCGTCAGCCCACGCACTCCTCTCGCATAGAAACCATAAGCCGGCATCGGGCCGAGCATGAAGTACTCGCCGGCAAATGGTAGAAGCTCACGCCTGGCAGCGTCTTCGGCTGTACCGCCACCGCCAAATGTCAGATGAATGTTGTCGAAAGAGACATTCTCCAGCGTTGATCCGCCAACGCTGTTGAGCGTGATGCAGGAGTGGCGTTCTCCAGGATTGTAGCCACTGGTGACGGATGCCTCCGAAAGCTGCGGAGGGTCGGTCGTCACGGTGCCGTGTATGTTGCTGAACGAGATATTGCGCACGATCGCAGGAGTTGTCTCGCCAGGATGCGCTGCAGGTGGTTGGGAAGCCGGCTTGTTCGGCTGATTGCGTGGTGCGCTTGGCCCAATACTAATGTTGATAGGACCCGTCACGTTCCGCATTACCAGGTTAGAGAACGAGATGTGTTCAAAACAATCCCCGGGAAAAGCATGAAGCTTGATGGGACAGCCGTATACCTCATAGAGCAAGCAATTGGAGACCGTAATGTTTTCGGCGTGCCCCCCACCAAAGCGGAAGACAGACCAGCGGGTGCTAAACGAAGAGTTGGTAATGGTGATGTACTTACACGACCCGAACATGGCACATGCATCGTCCTGCGACTTCACGATGCAGTTGCTCAGCGTAACGTGTTCGGCACTGATGAAGTGAAATCCGTCATTATTTCCGTTAACTCGATTGTGGATGTAGATGCCATCCAGGTGAACGCGCTTGCTCTGGATAATACGAACACTGTGATAAGCGCAGTCGAGCAGATCAATATTACGAACCACAAGACCTTCGCATCGATACGCAAGCAGATGATAGGGACGGCGGTTTCCTCCCAGGCCGCTGGGAGGAGGCGTGCCCCGAACCGCGGAATGAAATTGTGCGCCCTGACCATCGATCGTCCCGGGGCCTTCTAAAGTTATATTCTTTGCATTCGCGGCGAAGAGGAGTGCCCAATTCCCGTCTTCAATCGTATGGTCACCCGTCAGAGGAATCGCTTCCACGGCATGGTATTGTTTGCCATCGTCACTCCCCAGCAATTTTCCAGAAGCCACGATGTGCACAGTGACATTGCTCTTCAACTCAACTGTGCCAATCAGGAAGATACCTGCCGGAACCAGAACAGTCCCCCCTCCGTCCAGTGTGCAGGCGTCAATCGCCGCTTGCAGAGCAGCGGTATCCAGCGTTTGGCCATCCCCTTTTGCTCCATAATCGCGAATGTTATAGACGCGTGCGCCAAGGTCATTGTTCGAACCGTTAGACCGCGATGTCTGCGCTATGGCACTTCGTCCTCCAAGAGACCCGATAACCGCGCCTGCTATTGCAGGCATGGTCACTCGTCCGAGCCATTCCCTCCTGGTTAACTGAGTGTCTGTGGATTCGGATCCAGACCAACTGTCTTTCAAACTCGACCTCCGGGTTTCGGGTTCCTATTCGATTTCAATCCGTAAAAAATAAAATTCACAGGTGAGCGGACACCATAAATGTATGCGTATACAATTTGCAAACAAAAGTTTCTACCGCTTACTGTGGCTATTGCTTTTTCGAGAGGAAGGATCCATGCGTTGGCGTATTGTGTTCCCTGCCTTCATTCTTACAACCTTTGCCGTAGCCGCAAGCCATCTGCCGCTGACTACAGTCCTCCAGAGTTTTACTGCTGCCAACGTCCCTAAGCTTGGCCCCAACGAACACCCGATCGATCGCAACTGGCCCGATCCCATCAGCTTAGTTCAGCGGCCCGGGCATGGCATTTCACAACATCCCATGCTTTATGCGGGCGAAGGCTACAACAACATCTTCCTCGTAAATGACGGCAAGGTTATCTGGAACTACTTCACCGGAACTCGCGGCGAAATCGATGATGTCTGGCTGCTTACCAATGGGCATATTCTTTTTACGAGCCAGTTCGCGGTTGAGGAGGTAACACCGCAAAAAGAGATCGTCTGGCACTACGACGCGCCGGCCGGTACTGAGATCCACAGCTGTCAGCCCATTGGGCTCAACAAAGTTTTGCTAGTACAGAACGGACTTCCGCCGAGACTCATGATCGTCGATAAGAAGACAAGTAAGGTTGAGGTTGAGCATGTGCTCCCTGCTGAGAGCCTTACTGACCAGAAAACGGTACACCCACAATTCCGCCGCATTCGAATGACAGCCAAGGGGACGTATCTTGTACCTTTCCTGAAGCTGAATAAGGTGGTGGAGTACGACAAACATTTCAACCCAATCTGGACCTATGAGATTCCGACGCCGTGGGCAGCTGCCCGCTTGCGCAACGGAAACACACTGATCACGGACGAACGCGACAAGCTGGTCCGTGAAGTAAATCCGAAGAGCGAAACCGTGTGGGAGTTCAAACAATCCGATCTCCCTGCTGATGTGATCCTGCACAACATTCAGACCTCCGAGCGTCTTGCGAACGGAAACACAGTCATCTTCAGCTCAACTGGCGGAAGCAAACGGGAAGACCGTCCGAACATCATCCAGGCTCTGGAAGTAAGTCCTGATAAAAAGCTGGTGTGGGTGCTGCAGGATTGGAAGAATCTTGGCCCCGCCACAACCGCTCAGTTCCTGGACCAACCAGGCGTACCAGAAAGGCCGGGAGATTTGCAGCGCTAGGAGAACACTCACATGAGCTCAACGAAACTATCACGTCGCAATTTGCTACTCGGCACCGTCTCGGCAATAGCCGCAGATGCCCTTCCACTTCGCGCAGTTCTTCCAGTGAAAGGTGTGGCGTCCACACCATCATCGGCGCAGTCTAACCCTATCTCGAGCCGTGCTGCCTGGATGCAGGACCCTCGTTATTGCTGGGGCGTCATGACCCACTACCTCGCGGATTGGCAAGCGCGCACGAACAACCTTGTTATGACAGTGGATCTCTGGAACAAGCTTGTAGACGATTTCGATGTCGAAGGAATGGCCAGGCACCTGGAATCAGTCGGGGCTGGCCATTATCAGCTCAGCATCGGGCAAAACTCCGGTTATTACCTTTCTCCAAATTCTGTATATGACAAAATCACGGGTATTCAACCCAGTAAATGTTCCCATCGAGATCTCGTCGCGGACTTTTACGAACCCTTACGAAAACGAGATATCAAACTGATGGTTTATCTCCCGTCAGGAGCTCCAGGGCAGGATAAGACCGCAGTAGCAGCGCTCGAATGGTTGAACGGCCCATACCCAAACAAAAATTTCCAACTCAAGTGGGAACAGGTCATTACGGAATGGTCACGGCGCTGGGCAAAGAAAGTGGCAGGCTGGTGGTTCGATGGCTGCTACTTTCCCAATTCAATGTACCGCTCATCTGAGTCGCCTAACTTTGCAAGTTTGGCTGCTGCCGCTCGTGCTGGGAATCCGGACTCCAGTCTCGCATTCAATCCCGGCGTGACTTATCGCATTGTCTCTATGAGTCCCAGCGATGATTACACCGCGGGAGAAATCGACAAACCTGAATTAGCTACCGTTCGCCGCGCAGTGGATGGTCGCATAGACGGCGCTCAGGTTCACATGCTCAGCTTTCTCGGTGAAAAGTGGGGTTCGGGAGCCCCGCGCTTTACTACAGATCAAGTCATCGCCTACACGAAGAAAATTAGGGATTTTGGTGGATCAGTCACATGGGACGTGCCCGTCAAGCTGGATGGAACGATCTCTCAGCCATTCCTCGATCAATTGGCCGCTTTAGGCAAAGCGTTTCCTAAGAAAGCATAAGCTGGGGCTCATCTTTCACGCGGTTACGCCGATAAGGCTTTCATTCGCCGAAGGAGAACCCTACCTAATATGGCTCAGTCCAGCCTTCAGACCGTTGACGTCGCTACTTCCGACAGCCTCGTCGCTCTGATTACAGATACCGCTACCCTCGACCAAACCGTTGAGGAGGTTCTTGGCCTCATGATGGGAGTGCCTGTCAATGTCTCTGAGACTCCGATCGCGCCTACGAATGTTCCCGTCACACTCACTGCCGTCATCGGACTGGCAGGAGCCCTCAGCGGGGCCTTCACTGTTGTCGTCAACGAATCTGGAGCAAAGCAGATTACAACCTGCATGATAGGCACGGAAGTTCCTACCGTCGACGACACCGTCCTTGATGGTCTTGGCGAAATCGCCAATATTCTTGCCGGGGCATGGAAGTCGAAGATACCTGCTCTCAATGCCGAATGCTTGCTTTCCGTCCCGACCGTCGTAAGCGGAACCCACTACGATATCCATAAAAAGGCGTCGACATTTCGCCTTATACGGTCCTACCAGTTTCAGGGCTCCGTCCTAACGATTTCGGTGTATGGCGAACGTCCTTAGGTCATACTCTTCCCCCTGCTTATGTGCCTCCTCTGGCTCTGCTAGCATTAATACTTGACCGCTATCATGACCAGTATCCGTACAGAAGCCTCTATCCGCGTCCGCATTGCTCCTTCACCTACCGGGGACCCTCACGTTGGCACCGCCTATATTGGCCTGCTCAACTACATCTATGCGCGCCAGCGGTCGGGTAAATTTATCCTCCGCATCGAGGACACCGATCGCGCGCGCTTTGTTTCCACCTCCGAGCAGATGATCTTTGATTCTCTCCGCTGGCTTGGACTTGCCTGGGATGAGGGACCGGACGTCGGTGGACCTTTTGGTCCCTATCGCCAATCGGAGCGAACGGAGATCTACCGCACACATGCCGAAGTCCTCCTCAAAAACGGCACCGCTTATCGCTGTTTCTGCAGCCCTGACGAACTGGAAGCCGTACGTAAGCAGCAGATTGCGGCCAAACTTCCGCCTCGATATCCAGGAACCTGCCGTCATCTCTCCACGGAGCAGGTCGAGCAGAACCTTGCGACCGCGAGACCATACACCATACGGCTTGCTGTTCCCCCCCATGGTTCGGATCTCTCCTCCTCCACGACCTTTCGGGACGAACTTCGCGGCGCGATCACCTTCGATCACAACAACGTCGACGATCAGGTTCTTCTCAAATCGGACGGCTACCCAACCTATCATCTTGCCAACGTCGTCGACGATCACCTCATGGAGATCACCGATGTCATCCGCGCAGAAGAGTGGATCTCTTCTACGCCGAAACATGTCCTGCTCTATCGAGCCTTCGGTTGGCAGCTCCCTCGCTTTTGGCACATGCCGCTGCTGCGCAATCTGGACAAGTCAAAAATATCCAAGCGGAAAAATCCCGTTTCACTCATTTACTACCGCGACAGCGGCTATCTGCCTGAGGCCATCACTAATTTTCTTGGTCTTATGGGCGGAGGCATGCCTGGCGATATTAATAATGGCACCGAACAGTTCACCCTGGCTGAGATGGTGGAGCATTTTGTCTTTACCAACATCCGGCTCGGCGGGCCGGTTTTTGATCTCACGAAACTTAAGTGGCTTAACGGTGAGTATCTTCGCAAGCTGTCACCCGAAGAATTCTTCACTGCTGTCCGCAACCGCGTCTTCGGCGATGACTATCTGCGTCAGATCTCTTCTCTTATGCAGACTCGCATTGAAACCCTGGGCCAGTTCGGAGATCTGACCAGCTTTTTCTTCTCCGATAACGTCATGCCATCTCAGGAGATCTTTCTTCCGAAAAAGCGCACTCTCGAAGAGACACTTCTGTTTGCGCAGGATCAACTTGCAACGCTTGAAGCTACCGACTGGAACCACGAGGCTTTGGAACCTGCGTTGAAGAAGCTGGGAGAGGAGAAGCTCTGGTCCGTCAAAGAGAACTTCATGCTGCTTCGAGCGATCATTACCGGCAGCACGATGTCGCCACCGTTACTTGAAAGCATGCTTGTCTTCGGAAAAGCCCGATCGCTTGACCGTGTACGCCGATTTCTGGATGCACAGAAGAAGCTCTCTGCAAGGAAGTGATGGCGGTACATTTACCCCATTACAACGCCCTTAGATGCACAAATTCAACCTTTCGTTTGCTCTCGAAGTATTCGCTTATCCGAATGGGCACGGCTGCTTATCTGTGTCACGCCAGACCTCGACTTTCGTAACTTGGCATCGTCACGCGCTGATATCGGCGAGATAGACTTAGGAAGATGAATAAAAGTCTTCCAAGGATTGAGATTGAATATTGCACACAATGTCGCTGGCTTCTCCGGGCCGGCTGGACTGCACAGGAGTTGCTGACCACATTTCAGGACGAAATCGGACAGGTCTGTCTTCAGCCAGGCACCGGTGGCATCTTTGAAGTACGGATCGGAGAAGACATCGTGTGGTCGCGTGCGAAGCAGGAGCGATTTCCGGAGATGAAGGAACTCAAACAGCTGATTCGCGATCGCATTGCCCCAGAACGCGATTTGGGCCATTCGGATCGATAAAATTCGAACTTCACCACGTGATCTTCATTCACAAAGCCTTTAGGAAGTATCGGCAAGTAGAAGACATCAATGGGGATCAACCTTTCAACTAACCTTACGCTGCTCCAGTGGGAGTATGCATTATTGGGCCTATGCGGATTCTAAGTTTGCGACTGATCATAGCGCTGATTCTGGGGGTCACCCTGGTATCCCTCGTATCATCCTGGTCTGACGTTCAGGATGATAAAGAAGCTCTGCGCCGCGATCTGCAGTACAAGGCCGAGACCTTCGGAGAAAGCCTTGCAAGCAATGCCGAGCTCTATCTGGCGAACGGAGATACTCCTCGACTCGAGCAGTTGGTTCGAAGGTTCAGCAATCGCGATCACCTCCTCGGAATAGGGATCTATGATCGCGACGCCTCCAGGCTGGTCATGACGCGTGAGTTGGGATCTTTGCTTCCTGGTGCGCCTGAGGCTCTCACGAGTGCGCTTTCCCATGATCGCCCTGAGACCGGTTTCACGCGGTTACATTTCAGGCGAGTGTATCTGCTGGCAGCACCGCTTCATGCCGCCGATAAGAAAATCATCGGTGGAATTGTCATCGTTTATGAGACTGGTTACATTCGCACCGAGATCTTTCGCGTCTGGGGCCGGATCTTTATTCGTATAGCCGGTCAGGTCCTCGTAATTGTGGCAATTACGCTGCTTATCGTGCGCTGGAGTCTTGTCGGCCCGGTTGCGCGTGCTGCGCAGTGGATGAAGACACTCCGTACCGGAAGGCAGGCTGTCCAACCGCCATCCAAGGATCTCGATTTTCTACTGCCTCTGGCGCGCGAGATGGCGCCCTTGGCAGAGAGTATGCGGCGAGCTCGGACAGCGGCGGAAGTAGAAGCTCGGCTGCGGAATACCAATGAATCCCTGTGGACGGCGCAAAGATTAGCGGAGCATGTTCGAAATAAGCTGGATGGAAGCAACTTGTTCGTGGTCTCGAACCGGGAACCCTACATTCATAACTGGCAAGGCAACGCAATCACGGTCACAGTTCCAGCCAGTGGTTTGGTGACAGCCATCGAGCCAATCCTCTGTGCCTGCAATGGCACATGGGTGGCGCAGGGCAGCGGCTCCGCGGATGCAGAAACAGTAGATAGCAACAACCGATTGCAGGTTCCTCCGGACGATCCCAAATATACCCTTCGCCGAGTCTGGCTCAGCGCTGCGGAAGAAGAGGGCTACTACTACGGTTTCGCCAACGAAGGCTTATGGCCGCTCTGCCATATGGCGCACACCCGCCCTACCTTCAGAGCCTCGGATTGGGAGTACTACAACACCGTCAACGAGCGGTTCGCCGACGCCCTGGTCGAAGAGATGGCAGGAGAACAGCATCCCGTCGTCCTGATCCAGGATTACCACTTTGCGCTGTTGCCTCGAATGATCAAGGACCGAATGCCCCATGCCAGAGTTGCTATCTTCTGGCATATCCCCTGGCCGAATCCGGAAGCCTTCAGCATCTGTCCATGGCAGCGAGAGTTATTGGATGGTCTGCTCGGTGCCGATCTCATCGGATTTCACGTGCAGGCGCATTGCAATAATTTCCTCAGCACGGTAGATCGCGTCCTCGAAGCCCGAGTGGATTGGGAGCACTTTTCAGTGAAACGCAACGATCACTGGTCCTCTGTTCTGCCATTCCCCATCAGCGTTGAACTCACCGAAGAAACCTCCCTCCCTTCAGAACGGAGCGCCGAGGAGGAACGTAGCGCCATCATCTCCGAACTGGGAATTGAAGCAACCTTTCTCGGTGTCGGCGTAGACCGTGTCGATTACACGAAAGGAATTCTGGAGCGCTTCCAGGCCGTCGAATCCTTTCTCGAACGCCACCCCCGCTATCAGGGAAGATTTACCTTCATTCAGATTGGCGCTCCAACGCGTAGCACCATTCCCCGATATGCCGAGTTCCAAAGAGAGGTTGAGTTCGAAGCCAATCGCATCAATGATCGCTTCAAGCGTGGCAAGTGGAGACCGATCGTCTTTCTGAATCGACAGCACTCCCACAAGGAGGTGCGGCGCTACTATCGTGCGGCTCATCTATGCATGGTTACGTCTCTTCACGACGGGATGAACCTCGTCGCGAAGGAATACGTCGCATCCCGCGATGACGAACGCGGAGCCTTGATCCTGAGCCGGTTCACAGGAGCGGCCAGAGAGTTGCGGGACGCAATCATCATCAATCCCTATGACATTCAGGCAACAGGAGAAGCGATTGCAAGAATTCTGGATATGGATACCAGCGAAATCGTCGACAGAATGCGAAGAATGCGGAAAACAGTGAAAGAGCACAACATTTATTGGTGGGCAGGCAGCCTTATCGGGGAGCTCTGCGACCTCCGCCTTCAGCGTTGATTCCCCTCACCATGGAGACTGTAATGTCAGATTTGCAAGGGGCCACGTCCATTTCAGATTTTCTAAATAGCTTGACCAACGCTCCAGCTTCTGTCCTGATGTTGGATTATGACGGCACGCTGGCGCCATTTCAGGTCGACCGCTATAAGGCTTATCCCTATCCAGGCGTTCTGCCCGTGCTTGAGAATATCCAGCGAAGCGGTAAAACGAGGATCATCGTAATCACAGGGCGTCCCATCGAGGAAGTCCAGACCTTGCTGAGCCCTTTTCGCGGGATCGAAATCTGGGGAGCTCATGGTCTTGACCATCAACTCGCCGATGGAACACGCCGGCAAATTCCGATCATGCCTGAATTCAGTGCCATTCTGGAACAGGCCCGGGAGTGGCTGGATCTCAGCGGCATGGCCAGCATTACCGAAGTTAAACCTGGAGGCGTAGCGGTTCATTGGCGAGGCATGCCAGAAGAACAGATCGCCAAGGTACTCTCTCAAACTCTTACCCAGTGGTCCTCTCTAGCTGAGCATCCCGGCCTAAAGCTCCTTCACTTCGAGGGCGGTCTCGAATTACGCATCACTCACCCCGATAAGGGAGACGCAGTTGCCACGGTCCTGAAGGGCCTGGACGAGAATATACCGGTCGCGTTTCTCGGGGATGACCTCACCGACGAGGACGCATTCCGCAAGCTTTCGGGGCGGGGCCTTTCCATTCTGGTGCGTGATGAATATCGTCAGACCGAAGCAAAGATCTGGCTCAAGCCACCGCAGGAACTCATTGCCTTCCTAGACGAATGGTCAAACCGAATCCGTCTCAGCTGATCCAATGCCGGCATAATGACCGCGCAGAGTACTAAAGTTTATGGCGGAGCTGCCGATGAACTCGTACAGTTGGAGGAAGAATGAGCTACCCAAATGGAATTGGTGACTGGAACCATAGTTCGAGTTCAGTTGCCCCAACATCGGCTTCGGAGATTCGCCCGGTAGTCGACCGCTCAAAGACGGTAGAGTCGAAGCCGGCAACACGCACGAATACGGACGAAACAAAGCTCAGCCCTGCGAGTGAAAAAATTGCGCAGGCCCTCAGCGGCTCCGATGTACGTACCTCAAAAGTGGAAGCCCTGCAAAAATCGATCGCAGATGGAACGTATAAGGTTTCGTCCGCCCAGGTCGCCGACAAGTTGATTCAGTCGCTACTCGATTGACGCAGGCGCTGTCGCGATCTGGATCTGGAAAGTCACGCCCCTGAAGTTCGTAGAAATGGATGGCGATCCTCTTGAGATCGAGGCTCACCACCGGTTGGATGCGCTCGTTCTCAAGACCGAGCCAGGGGAAGTGTGTCTTTGGATAGGTAACGTTGGTGTGTTTCGAAAGTTGTGTGCTGGAAAGGAACGGTAACGATGGGAACCTTGAATTCGGCACTGGCGTTGGCGCAGCAGGCTCTGATGGCAAATCAGGCAGCGCTCAACATTACCGCGAACAACGTTGCCAACCAGAACACTCCCGGATACACGCGGGAGGTTGCGACCTGGCAGGAAAATGATAGCGTCACCATCGGCAACGCCACCGTAGGCCAGGGCGCGAGCGTCGGTGCGGCAGCCTCGCAGCGCGACCGCATTCTTGAGAAGAGAGTGCAGCAACAGATCCAGGTACAGGCGCAGAGCCAGTCGCTGGGAGATGCCCTCAACCAGGTCCAGAGCATCTTCGGGCTCAGTTCAAGCTCCACCTCAGCCAGTTCGACGGCGCTCGGCACGGCTCTGAACGGTTTCTACAACGCGCTGTCGTCGCTCACAGCGAATCCGTCGGATTCTGCCGCACGCCAAAAGGTGATCTCGGCTGCAAGCAACCTGGTCGGCGCCTTCAACTCCGCATCCAATCAGATGGCCGGTGTCTCGTCGGATCTGGATAAGCAGGTTTCGGGATACGTCGACAATGTGAACGGCCTGCTCTCAACCATCGCTACGCTGAATCAGAAGATCTCGAGCACCAGCCCGAATGGGGACGCAGGTGTACTCGAAGACCAGAGGCAGCAGGCGATTGCGCAGCTTTCGCAGTACATCGGTCTCGATCAGATCACGAACGAAAACAACCAGATTACCCTGACCACCACGAATGGAGCATTGCTGGTAAGCGGCGGCCAGTCTTACGCGATGGGCACTTCGCAGGTGTCAGGAGCGACCCATATCACAGCGGGAATTCCGCCGAAGGACGTAACGGCGGGGCTGACGGGGGGCGCCCTTGGCGGCGCCCTCGAAGCAAGAGATCAACTGCTGCCCCAGTACCAGAGCTCGCTGGACGAGCTGGCCTATGACATAGGAACCCAGGTCAACCAGATAAACGCGCAGGGACTGGATGGAAACGGAAATCCGGGCGCGGCAATCTTTCAGCTTCCGGGCAGCGCGAGTGGCGCTGCTGCTCTGATTGGGATGGCAACGACGGATCCACAGTCGATCGCGGCAGCGGCAGTCGGCGAGGGCTCTACGGGAAGCAGCAATGCCCTGCTGTTGGCCGGGTTGGCAAATGGAGCAACAGTCGGTGGCCAGACCCCGCTGGACTTCTTGACGAGCATGCTGGGGCAGATCGGAAGCGCCGCATCCGCTGCGTCGTCGGACAGCACGGTGCAGCAGGCTACGCTGTCGCAACTGACCAGCCAGCGCAATGCGCTTTCGGGCGTATCGCTTGATGAAGAGGCGGCAAACCTTACCCAGTACCAACGCGCCTATGAAGCCGCCGCCAAGATCTTTTCCATCACCGATGAGCTGATGGCAAGCGCGATCAACCTGGGCGTAACCACGTCCGTCTCGTAAGCGAAAGACAGAGGGAGCGAAGACCATGAGGGCAGATCCTACCTACTTCAACAACGTTGTGCTGGCAATCAACAGCGCCATGAAGAACTCGAACGATCTTGCAGCGGAGCTTTCAAGTGGCCTGCGCGTGGGATCACTCTCCGACGACCCGGCCGCTGCAACCCAAAGCCTTCGGCTGGATGGCAAAATCGCAGCCATCGACACCTATGTGCAGACGGCCTCGGGCGTCTCGTCGCGCCTGCAGATGGTGGATTCGACCCTGGGCGAAGTTGTCTCGCAAGTGACCTCGGCGATTTCGCTGGCAGTCGGCGCGGCAAACGGCACGCTTAACGATGCGAATCTGAAGTCCATCGCGGAACAGGTCACGTCGATTCGCGACAACGTGCTGGCGCTGGCAAACACCAGCTACCAAGGCAGCTTTCTGTTCTCCGGAAGTCAAGGGACAACAACGCCTTTCAGCCTGGATACAACGACGACGCCCGCGACCGCCAGCTACCAAGGCGATAGTAACGTGCAGACGATTGAGACTCCGGGAGGCCAGAAGATCCAGATCAGCCTGCCGGGCTCGTCAATCTTCGGCTCGGGCAGCTCAGGAGTTCTCGGGGTCTTGAATCAGCTAGTGTCAGACCTTACGAGTGGGGCTCCCACGGCGAGCCTGTCGGCGGACAGCTCTGCGTTGACCGATGCGCTCGGTACGGTGTCGACGGAGCGCAGTCTTCTGAACAACTCCCTGAGTACGATCCAATCCACGAGCACCTACGCGCAGACACAGGAGGCGCAGTTGAAGGTGCAGCAGGGCGCGCTGGTCGGTTCCGATCCTGTGGCTGTGGCGACGGAGCTGAAGTCGAGCCAGACCCAGTACCAGGCGTTGCTGAGCGTAATCACCGCACTGCAACAGGACAACCTGTTCAGCCACCTGCAGTAATCCCACTGCAGGCTAGTGCTGCAGTTCGGAGATGGCTTTGTGCGCCTGCTTGATCCTGAGACCGTCGGGATTCAACTGCAGGTATGCGTTGTACTCCGCGATCGCCTCGTCGCGCTTCTCAAGCTTCTGCGCGACATGGGCCAGGGCGAAGTGCGTCTCAGGGTCGGAGGGCAGAGACTTGACCGCATCTTTAGCACGGAGATAGGCAGCGTTAAGATTGCCTGCATCCTCGTAAAACTTGGAGATCTTCAGGTCTTCCGCGGCTCGGTCTTCATCGCTTTGGAGTTTTTCTACCTTGGGAAGCCGCCGCCGCGCCGAGGGTTTAGGACTGTCCCCGTTATCGTTCATCGGCGGCTTGTCCGCAGCCGGTGTACTTGCAGGATCGTCAGAACTGGATGAGCTGCTGCCGGACGAGCCGGAGCTGCTGCCTGAGCTGTCGGGTTCGGAGCCGGGCATGGGCGGAGCCGAGGTTGGAAAGGGGAACTTATCGGCTGTCGAGGGCTGTTTACCGCCAGGCGCAGGCGCATCGGGCGTGTTCTGCTGCGGCTGAGCCTTTGATGGCTCTGACTCGCCGGGGAACGGAAAACGCTGCGCCGCGGGCGCCTCTTTCCCAGTGGAAGGAGCGCAGGGATCGCTGCCCTGCTGAGATTTCCCGTCGGAATTGCCCGAGGCCTTATCCGTCTTTTGTGGACATGGAGCAGGTGGGGGCGTCTGAGCGCGCACAAGAGCCGTCATCGCGAAGACAGCGATGAGCGGGAGGACGCGAATCGAAAGACGCCTCATCATCGTTAATTAGACTACGTGTCTCGGGAGTTTGACGCCTGAGCGCGAGAGTTTGTTATATTCAGCATGACTGGCTTGGGAAGAAGAGGCTTTTGCCGCTCCAAACGGATGTTCCCTGCCTCAAAATCCACACATTCACAATGAGTTCTCAATGATCCCAGGCCTGATGATTCGCTCTTCCTCCATCCATGCAGCGGGCTGCTACACGACGCGGCCCATCCTTAAAGGCACCAGGGTCATTCAATACGACGGACCGCGCTTCGGAAAGGATGAGGCGGACGAACGCTACAAAGACCGTTTCATCACCTATCTGTTCAGCACCGGCAACGGCGACGTGATCGACGGCTTCGGTACGGCCATGTTCATTAACCACTCCTGCGACCCGAACTGCGAGACCGAGCATATCGGCGATGAAATATGGATCCTCGCCACTCGCAACATCGTTCCCGGCGAGGAGCTGACCTACGAATACAACCTGCACGACAGCGATGACGACGACGCGGATTGCCACTGCAAAGCGGCGAAGTGCCGGGGAACGATGTTCAGCGAGGACGAGGTGAAACGCCGCGCGCGCAAGGCTCGTCGAACGGCAAAAGCCTGAAGGTCTCGCGGACGCTACAATAGCCAGATGCGGCTAAGCGCCGCCCGCGTTTATGGCATACCAGGTTCTAGCAAGAAAGTATCGTCCGCAGCGCTTCGCCGATGTCGCGGGGCAGGATCACGTAACCGTGACGCTGATGAATGCGCTCACGCAAGGCCGGATCGCCCACGGCTATATCTTCAGCGGACACCGGGGCATCGGAAAGACAACTATCGCTCGCATCCTGGCGATGGCGCTGAACTGCCGTAATGCGATCGGCAGCGCCGAGCGGCCAACCGCAGAGCCCTGCGAGGTCTGCGAGTCCTGCGTGGAGATTCGCGCCGGAAACGCCGTTGACGTGATCGAGATCGACGCCGCCACCAATCGCGGCATCGATGAAATTCGCGAACTGCGTGATGCGGCAAGATATCGCCCCGCGCGCGACCGCTACAAGATTTACATCCTCGACGAGGCACATCAGATTACAGATGCCGCCTTCAATGCCCTGCTCAAGACGCTGGAGGAGCCGCCGGATCACATCGTCTTCATGATGGCGACCACTCAGCCGGAAGACATTCCCCAGACAGTGCGCTCACGCTGCCAGCACTTCAGCTTTCACGCTGTGAAGCTGGTCGATATCCTGGCGCAGATCAAGGGAATCGCCGCACACGAAGGGGTGGAGGCCGACGATGCCGCCCTGGCCCTTCTCGCCGAAGCAGGCGATGGGTCCATGCGCGATGCCCTGTCGATCATGGATCAGGCCATCGCCAGCGCTCCGGTGGAAGATGGCCGGCCACGACTCGACGCTTCCCAAATCCGGGAGCTGATGGGCACGGTTCCGAATGCTGTCTTCGAACGCGTCCTTGAAGCGATCGATGCCAATCGCAGCGCCGAGGTCATAACGATAGCCAACGACCTGCTGGATGCGGGCAACAGCCCGGCACAACTGGCGCGGCAGTTCGTGCGCTATCTACGCAACTGTGTCATCGCGAAAATCGCCGGTGTAGAGGCGGACGGAGGATCGACGGAGCTTCTGCAGATCTCCGCCGATGAGCAGAAGCGTGCAGGCCGTTCTGCGGCACTCTTCACCGAGGAGGAGTTGACGCGCTTTCTTCAGGTGATGCTCCGAACCTTCGACGAGCTGGGATATCGGCAGGAACAGAGGTTTCACTTCGAGCTTGGCCTCCTGAAGTTGGTCCACCTGCAACGGCTGTTGCCCGTAGAGGAGCTCTTGAGCCGGTTTCCGGTAACGGGCGGCTCATCAGGATCAGCGCCTCCGCGCACGCGTTCCACCTCCACGCCACCCTCAACGCAAACATCGCCGGTCTCGCGGGCAACGCCCTCGCCAGCTCCGTCCTTGGCGACCACGGCTCCTCCCAAGCCAGCTTTTTCTCCGTTCGCATCCGACAGCAGCCGGAAGAGCTTCAGCGAACCGGCTCCTGTTCCTCCACCACCAAAGGTCACCCCGCAACCAGAGGTTCTGGTCCAGACTCAACCACCCCCCACTCCGATCGTTTCCATCGTCGAGACAGATCCTGTCTCCGAAATTTCGGCAGTCGAGGTCGCCGCAGAACTGTTGGGGATGAGCTCGGTTCCCACTGCGACGCTCGAACCCGAGGCCTCACCGGTAACAAGTTCAGAAGAACGATCAGAACCAGCAACGGATGCTCAGCAGTCTGTAGAAGGTCTGCAGCGCATTGCGATAGAAGCTCTGAGCGCAGCCAAAAGCCAGGGTTCGGCAGCGGATGCACTTGCCGACGCGGAGTGGACCATCACCGGCGACGAGCTTCGCGTGCAGACCGAGCTCTCGAAGACTATGCTGCCCATGGTGATCAACGCGGATGCTGACCGCATCGTTCGTGCCGCGTTAAGAAGCGCCGGTGCGGCTCAATGGAAACTCGTGTTGCTGCCGGGGTCGGCAAATACCGCGACCGCCAAAAAGCCAAGGGCGGCAAAGACCGGAAGCGCTCAGGCAAAGGCCATGGACCACCCTGTTGTGCAGCAAGCGCAGCGGCTGTTCAACGCCGAAATTCGCAATGTGATCGACCTGCGCGACAACGATTAGAACTTACGAGGATTGGATATGGATTTCTCTGACCTGGCAAAGATGAAAGACATGATGGGACAGGCGCGCCAGATGCAGGAGCAGATGGAGCGCAAGCTGGCCGAGACGATCGTTGAGGCCTCAAGCGGGGGCGGCGTGGTCTCCGTGCGGATGAACGGCAAAAAAGAGGTTCTCCGGTTAAAGATCGAACCCTCCGCCGTCGGAAGCGCAGGAAGCGATCTGGAGCTTCTGGAAGACCTGATCGCTGCAGCGATCAATGAGGCCGGACGCCGCGCTGACGAAGCCATGAAGGCCAACGTAGCCGGCATGATGGGCGGGCTCAACCTCCCGGGGCTGGGCTAGTGGCGCGATTTGCCGAGCCGATGACGCGGCTGATCGACGAGCTTCGCAAGCTTCCGGGCATCGGCACCAAAAGCGCGCAGCGGCTTGCGTTCCACGTGCTGCGCTCCTCGGCGGACGATGCGGAAAAGCTCGCGGGAGCGATTCGCGAGCTGAAGGCCCGGCTGCGATTGTGCTCCGTGTGCAACAACATCACGGACGTGGATCCGTGCAGCTACTGCACCAGTGCGGTACGCGATCAAAGGCTGGTCTGCGTGGTGGAAGAACCAACGAATATCGCCACCATCGAAAAGACGCGAAGCTTCGCAGGCGTGTATCACGTGCTGCACGGAACGCTGTCGCCAATCGGAGGCGTAGGGCCGGAGCAGCTTCGAATCGCAAACCTGATGACGAGGCTTTCCGCAGTGGATGAGGTGATTCTCGCAACCTCGCCGACAACCGAGGGCGAGGCAACAGCACGCTATCTGGCTGAAGAGATCCGGCACGCCGACACTCGCGTAAAAGTAACGCGGATAGCCACAGGAGTTCCCGCAGGCAGCGACATTGAGTACGCCGACGAGATCACCATGTCTCGCGCACTCGAAGGTCGCCGCGAACTTTAGCACTCTCGGATGTTGGCGCGAGCTTAGACAGCTGGCTTCCTCACGAAATTGCTTCCGCAAAATTTAGCTGAACATCCTCTAGGAATAGCCTCCCCACGTAGCCGCAATTAGCCCAAAATAAAACGTCATTCTGAGCGAGCGTAGCGAGCCGAGGAATCCCTGTATTTCGCTCACACCTTGCAGAACATCGGAATAAGGAACCCCGTCCTCTTTCCAGCACCAGACTGTTTAATCGAATTTCATCTCACGATGGTATAAACGCCTCATGAATGGGGGCTCTCAGTCGTCGTGGATTTCTTCGTCAAAGTTTTGCTTTCAGCGCGCTTGCGGGGCTTGGTTCCCTCCCCTCGCTTGCCAAACCTCATGGACAGTCGGAAGGGCTGCAATGGCTCATGGTCGGAGACTGGGGCTATGAAAACTTCGCCGCACAGAAGACCGTCGCCGCTGCGATGCAGGCCTATGTCCGCGAGCATCGGCTAAAGCCGGATGCCCTGCTGATGCTGGGAGACAACTGGTACGGTGAGCTTCCCGGCGGAGTGGATTCTCCCCGCTGGAAGACGCAGTTCGAAGACATGTATCCGAAGGCGGACTTCGACTGCCCCGCCTATGCCGTGCTCGGAAATCATGACTATCAAAGGATGCCGGAGAGCAAGGTTGACGCTGAGCTCGCCTACGCGAAGAAAGGCGGAACCCGATGGACCATGCCCTCGCGCTGGTACAGCTTCGAATTCCCTGCCGCGCAGCCGCTGGTAACGGTGATCGCACTCGACAGCAACATGCCCCACCCGAAAGGTCCGCAGGCCTCAGGTGTGAACTTCACGCTCACGCCGGAGGAACAGGCCGAGCAGCTTCGCTGGCTGAAAGCTGAGCTCGAAAAGCCCCGGCATACGCCTTATCTCATCGTGATAGCCCATCACCCGATCTATTCCAACGGGCCGCACGGCGATCATAAAGTTCTCCTTGCCGATTGGGAGCCGCTGCTGCGTCAGCACAAAGCACACCTCTACTTCGCCGGTCACGATCACGACATGCAGCACCTGGAGTTCGAAGGGCACCCGACCTCGTTTGTGTTATCCGGCGGCGGAGGAGCGGATCTCTACACCCTGAAGATCGAAGAGGCACAGCGTGGTCCTTATGCGGCAAAGGTCTACGGCTTCAGCCATCTTCAGATCGCTCCGGATAAGCTGACTCTGTTGCACCTGGACCAGACAGGCCGGGTAATTCATGGATTTACTAAGACACCTGACGGTGTGGTCAAACTTCTGAGCTAAACAAAGCTGTCAAGCTTCTATCTACGTAAGCCTCACATAATAAAGTATATACACTTGCATAAGAGTTTATGCGCTTTCGATATACTAAAGAGAGAACGCAAGAAGAGCTCGGATCCTATCCGGGCTCTTTGTTTTTAACCATTGCCTTCACATTGCAAATGTCTGTCTACGAAAATGTCCGTCCACAAAAAATATCCGTCATTCCGAGCGAAGCGCAGCGGAGTCGAGGAATCCCTGTATTTTGCTCGTGTCGCGGCTAATTTCATAGGAGCCAAAATGAGAGAACCTGCAAAGAACCCCATCTAGCAGTATTGTTATCAATACTTTACCCGTAAGCCTCTTTTTATGAATACTTTACGATCTAAGTCCAAGGCTAAGTCTTTTCCCATGAATACTTTGCGCCAAAACCCGGGGGAGGGTTGGTCAACAGAGAATCACCCCACCTCAAAGCTGAGGGAGCCAGCATAATCCGGGAAAAGAATTAGCCGTTCTGCAGGTCGTCTCCCGTCATCTCGTGCGGCTTCTTCAGGCCAAGCAGCTTCAGGATCGTCGGCGAGATGTCGCGCAGGCTTCCTCCCGGTCGAAGAATGGCATGATGGCTGGTGTCGCGCTCATCCGTGACCAGGATGAACGGAACCGGGTTGGTGGTGTGAGCGGTGTGCGGGCCGCCTGTAACCGGGTCGATGAGAAGCTCGGCGTTGCCGTGATCCGCCGTGACCAGCAATGCCCCACCGCGTTGCTTGACGGCCTGGTAGACACGGCCCAACTCGGTATCGATGGTTTCGACGGCGCGAACGGTGGGCTCGATTCTTCCCGAATGTCCGACCATGTCGGCGTTGGCGAAGTTGACGATGATGACATCGAAGGCAGTGTCATTGACGGCCTTGACGACAGCGTCGGCGATTCCCGCCGCTGACATCTCCGGAGCGAGATCGTAGGTTGCCACCTTCTGGGAGGGGATGAGGACGCGGTCTTCGCCGGGAAACGGCTTCTCGATGCCGCCGTTGAAGAAATAGGTCACGTGCGCGTACTTCTCCGTCTCGGCGACCCGCAGGTTGCGCAGATTGGCGTCAGCCATGACGTTGGCCAGGAGGTTGTCCATCGACTCGGGCGGGATGACGACAGGAACCGTGAAGTTTTTGTCGTACCGCGTCATGCACACGTAGTGAATGTTCGATGGAACCTCGGTGCGCGGAATCTCGAGGTCGAGCTCGGCGGCATTGGGAAGATCGAGAGCGTTGTTTACAGTCAGACCACCGGGAACATCGCAGTTGCGCCCCAGGACGCGTGTAATCTGGCGGACACGGTCGGCACGGTAGTTGAAACAGATACACACATCGTTGGAGCAGATGGGGCCGACGGGAGCTCCATGCTGGTCGATGACAGTGAAAGGCGGAATGAACTCGTCGGTAATTTCGTTGTTGTAGAGTTCGCGGACACGGGCCAGAGGATCGGTATAGGTTCCTCCCTGCGGCGTGCCGGTGACCATCGCGTCGAAGGCCTGACGCTCCTTCTCCCAGCGCAGGTCTCGGTCCATCGCAAAGTAGCGTCCGGAGACCGAGGCGATCTGGCCGACACCGATCTCACGAATCTGCTGTTCCAGTGCCTCGAGATACCCGATACCGCTCGTCGGCATGGTGTCGCGGCCATCCATAAAAGCATGGATGTAGACGCGGGTGAGCTTGTGCTTGGCAGCCAGACGCAGAAGCGCGTAGAGATGGCGCAGCTGCGAGTGGACGCCGCCGTCAGAGACTAGCCCCAGGAGGTGAAGCGCCCGGTTGTCCTGCGCAGCCAGAGTGACGGCGCTGACGAGCGTGGGGTCTTTAAAGAAGCCGCCGTCCGCGATCGCCTCGTCGATGCGGGTAATGTCCATGCGGACGACGCGGCCTGCGCCGAGATTGAGATGGCCGACCTCGGAGTTGCCCATCTGGCCGTCAGGAAGACCGACAAAGTGGTCGCTGGCGTGAATGAGGGTGCTGGGAAACTCTTCGACAAGGCGGTTGTAGACAGGCTTGCGCGCAAGCGCGATGGCATTGCCATGAGTATCGGGACGGTAACCCCACCCGTCGAGGATAGTAAGGACGATCGGTTTATTGGCCATTGCTGCTGCAAGGATAACAAGAGTTGATCGACACGGAAGGTGTCTGGGCAGGTTGGACGAGACCCTATTCGATATCGATCAGAACGTCGTCGTCTTCGACGCGCAAAGGAAAGACCTCGACCTTCTCATTCGGAGGAAACTCAGCCTCGCCGGTCTTCACGTGGAAGGTCCAGGAGTGCCACGGACAGACAACACAGTCCCTCTCCAGCCATCCTTGCCCCAGCGGCCCGCGGCGGTGAGGGCACCAGTTATCCAGGGCAGATAATTCGCCGCCTAGATTGATAAGGCAGACGGCAACCCCCTCAGCCTCGGCCTCTGCCACCTCTCCGGGTGGGGGAGCCTCAGTGATGCCGCACAACTTGACCCACTTCGCCACTTCAAATCTCCTCCGCTCCTTCCATGCTATCGGGTCCGAAGCCGACCGAAGGAGATGCTAAATTCGTAACAGACTCGCCGATGCCAAACCAGCAGCAACACCACACCGCAAATGTGCAGGGAGCCTGGCTGCTCAAGGCGTTCGCCGCCGTCTTCGCCGCAGCGATCGTCTGCGTCTACCTGACGCTGTGTTTCCTCTTCTATCGCGGTCAGTGGCAGATTGTGCTTCATCCCGTCAAGGTGGCGAGCCAGGAACCTGCGGCCAAGCATCTGATTCGCTTCGCTCCTGACGTCTCGGCGCAGCCCCAGCTCACGGGCGAGTGGCTCACAGCAGCTTCCGGAAGTCATTACAGCAACCTGACCATCCTGTTCTTCGCTGGAGGAGATGGCCCACAGGCAAGCTTCGCGTCTACGCTGGCCGCTCTCCAAAATCTTGGGCTCAACGTCTTCGCCTTCGACTATCGAGGTTATGGCCAGAGCGCCAACGTCCACCCCAGCCAGCAACGCATGACGGAGGATGGTGAGGCTGCATGGAGCTATCTCACAAGCATCCGCGGAATTTCAGGCACCGCGATCCTTCCTTATGGCATTGGCGTTGGGGCCTCTCTGGCGGCGAGGCTGGCTCTCGAACACCCGGAGGTTCCGGGCGTGATTCTCGATCAACCTTATACCGATCTGCGCGAGGTCATCGAGCGGGATACGCGCTTCAGGTTTCTGCCCTCCGGCTTTCTCTTCCATGAAGATTTCCCTCTTGCTAAACCTCTATCGCAACTTCAGAGGCCAAAGCTGCTGATTGCAGCGACAGGAAGCTCTGACCCAGCGGCCTTTCGTACGGCGGCTGCCCCGAAGATCATCGTTTCGCTTGCGGCAAGCTCCGGTCCAGCCTTCAATGAGGCTGTCACCCGATTCCTGGATCAATATCTGACGGTGCCTTCTCCGACACCCTCCGCCACAAAGCCACGCTGACACGAGCCTGGCTGCGCTACGCTCAACTCATCCCTTGAAGGCGGAAGCGATGTCCAACACATTAAACAATCTGCAGCCCTGGGGGGCGTTCCTCCTCCGGCTCGTCCTCGGAGCCGCGATGATCTATCACGGTTATAGCAAGGTAATTCCAGCCGGCGGATTCCACGGCGGCAATGCTTTTTCGGCGATCGAGCACCACAGCAGGTTCGTCGCCTCGCTGGGATTTCCCTACTGGCTTGGGATCGTCTCCGCCCTGACTGAATTTGTGGGAGGAATCCTTGTTCTTCTGGGGCTATTTACCAGGTTTGCCGCGTTTCTGATCGCGATCAATATGCTGATTGCGGTGGCGATGGTCAACCGTCACCATGGTTATGCTGGCTCGGAGTATTCTCTGGCGCTGATGGTTATTGCCCTTATGCTTTTTTTCTATGGGTCCGGGGTTTGCGCCCTGGATCGCAAATTAGGATTTGCGTAAATGCGTTAAATAACTGAGTCATAAAGGCGAGAAGGCCTCCGATACACTGGAGGCCTTACATTTGGTAGGGAGCTTGTATTGCGGATAGGTGAAGCCGAAACTGTGGGAACCGCTAGCCCCGGCGCTTTCTTGTTACATCCAATAAGACGCCAAGAGCCATGAAAAGTTGTGTGGGTTTCTTACATTTTTTTGAAGATGAGATAATCCATTATTCTAAAAATAGAATTTACGTGAATTTCCGAAACCTATGTTTCAGCCAAGAATGCCCAGAAAATTGGATTTGCCAAGGGATTCGCCCGGGAAGACCAGGTCGAGATTTCTGCAGCCGAGAGTCCGAGAGGCGGCCTCTCCCAGAACATTTCTAAAGTCTGTAGTTACAGCAAGATCCCTACCTTCGTTCAACTGTTCGTTTTGAAGGCCAGGCCATTTCCCGTACACCTTTCCGCCTCTCACATCACCTCCCAGAACGAACATTACATTGGCATGGCCGTGATCTGTACCGCCGGTTCCATTCTGACGAGCAGTGCGACCGAACTCGGACATAGTAACTAAAGCGATACTATTTGAATCGTTACCCATGTCCTTCCAGAAAGCTGCGATGGAATTGGAGAATTCCTGCAGTCGATTAGCGAGTTGGCCGCGGCTGTTGCCTTGGTTTTGGTGCGTATCCCATCCGTCGATATCGGCAAACGCAGCTTCGACTCCAAGATTCGCCTTCAGAAGCTGAGCCACCTGCCTGAGACTGTTTCCGAACCGAGTGTTGGGATAGACCACTCCCGCTGCCGGGCTGTACTTTGCCGGATCGGCGGACCGCAGCATCTTGACGGCCTCGAAGGTCTCTTGTCCGGTCCCGTGCAGGATGGAGTCCGAACTGGAGTCATACATCGCCTGGAAGGCATTACTAATAGGCGAAGCCTGAGGGCCGCGCCCGGCAACTGAAAAGTCTTTAAGATTGTTCACGGCGATGGCGGGAATCTTGCCCTCAAGGGTACGGGGGACCTGGGAGCCAAGAGCTACGGCACGGAAGGGCGAGGAGGCCACGGATCGCGGCTCTGCCTGCAGAGCCCGATTAAGCCAGCCATCCGAGGTGACCTTCACGCCCGGCGTTCCGCTCTCCATGTAGTCTTGAGCGTCGAAGTGCGAGCGGGTCATATCGGGCGATCCAGCTGCGTGGACGATGGCGAGGTGCCCCTGATCGTACAGGGGCTTCAGTGAAGCCATAGCGGGGTGCAGACCGAAAAAGCCGTCGAGATCCAGAACCTCTTCCGGTCGAATGGCGATAGAGGGCCGCATGGCGTAATAGTTTTTCTCGCGGTAGGGAACGACGATGTTCAGCCCATCCGCAGCGCCTCGCTGGAACAGCACGACCAACTTCTTGTTGCTTGCCGCAGCGGTCGTTATCTCTGCCATGACACTGCGAGCTAGGAAGCCAGGGATCGCTGAGGTTCCAACCAGCGCCAAAGCGCCGCCCTTCATGAAGCCTCTTCTCGTGACGGGTGGCTGGGCCATGGTCATTTCCTCAGATGCTGCCTGAAGTCACCGGTCGCCTGAATCATCCGGCTTTCTTCCTTAAGAACTCAATTTTGGCAAGGAAGTTTCGCCCCTCTGAGATCGCGGTTCGGGCTTTGCTAGAATGCGCCTAAAACGCAGCGAGATTCTCCATGGCCTCGTACAGATCCTGCGACTGCGGCAGAATGACATCCTCGAGCAGAGGCTGATAGGCGACGAAGGTATCCATTGCGGCCACACGTCGCACTGGCGCGTCGAGATCATGGAAGAGCTCGTCGGCGATGCGCGCGGCGATCTCGGCCCCATAACCCCAGCTCATCATGTCCTCGTGAGCAACAATCACGCGGTTGGTCTTTCTCACGCTCTCGGCGATCGTCTCCCAGTCATAGGGTGCCAGACTGCGCAGGTCTATGAGTTCCACATCGATGCCCTTGTCGCGATGAATCTTCTGCGCCGCCTGCAAGGCTCGCGGAACCACGGCGCCATAGGTAATGAGCGTGAGATCCTTTCCCGGGCGCACGATATTGGCCTTGCCGAATGGAATCGCATATTCCGGACCGGGATATACGGCTCTGCCGAAGGTCTCGCGATAAAGACGTTTGTGCTCCAGAAAGAGCACGGGATCGTCGCATCGGATCGCGGTGCGCAGCAGTCCCAGAGCATCGAGCGCGTTGGAAGGCATGACGATCCGCACGCCCGGCGTGTGGGTAAAGATGCTCTCCCCGGACTGAGAATGATAGATGGAGCCCCCAGTGAGGTACCCCCCTATCGGCACGCGTATTACCAGCGGGCAGCTAAAGCCGTCATTTGATCTCCAGCGCAGCACGGCGAGCTCATTGCGCATCTGATGCATCGCGGGCCAGATGTAATCGAAGAATTGAATTTCGACGACGGGTTTAAGGCCACGCGCCGCCATGCCGATAGCGCGGCCCACAATGTTGGCCTCGGCCAATGGCGAGTTCCACACACGATCATTCCCGAACTCCAGTTGCAGCCCCGAGGTCAGCTTGAAGACGCCGCCTTTTCCTTTCAGCTTGCCTTCGCGCAACGGCTGATCCCGGGTAGCATCGGCCACATCCTCTCCAAAGACGACAATTCTGCTGTCACGACGCATCTCGTCTTTCAGGCAGATATTGATGAGGTCGGCCATCGTGCGCTCGCTCTGTTCGGCCGTCTTCTCCGGTTGACGATTGAACTTCGCATCCATCGGGGTGAGGTGTTCCGAGTAGACGTGCCGCAGGATCGTATCGGGCGTGGGCAGCGTGGCCATCATGGCCTTGTCAGCTGCGCGTTGCACATCTTCATCGACCTGCCGCTCCAGACGATTGATTGCGTCGGCGTCAAGAACCCCTTCGCGAAGAAGCCACATCTGCAAACGCGAAATGGGGTCCCGTAGCGCATCGGCCTCGAGTTCGGCCACGGTACGATAAAGCCGTTCATCGTCACTGAGAGAGTGTGAATAGGGTCGAATGACGTGTCCATGGACGAGTGCCGGCCCTTTGCCTGCCCGGCAGTACGCCACCGCTTCTACCATCGCGTTGTAGCTTGCGATCGCATCGGTACCGTCGATCTCGGCAAAGTGGAAGTTAGGAAAGTTCGCCACCAGGTGCGAGATATTTCCTCCGGGAGTATTCGCCTCTACTGGAGTTGAGATGGCATAGCCGTTATCTTCCACAACAAAGAGTACCGGAAGCTTGCCGTTGCTCGCGGTATTCAGGGCCTCCCAAAACTCTCCCTGGCTGGTAGCTCCCTCACCGATTGAAACGTAAGTGACCTCGTCTCCCTGAAAGACCACGTCTTTGAATTCGCGATAGTCTCCCTCATACTTCTTTGCCGCCTCCGGGTGCCTGGAGAGATATTGCCCTGCTTCGGCGCAGCCTACAGCATGCAGGCACTGTGTCGCGGTTGAGGAAGACGGGCTAACGATATGCAGCTTTGGGCTCGACCAATGTGAAGGCATCTGACGGCCTCCGCTTGCCGGATCATCGGCAGCTCCGATGGCCTGCAACAGTTGGTCTTCAACGGTATTGCCAAGGGCGAGGCAGATTGCACGGTCGCGATAGTACGGGAAGAACCAGTCATACCCTGGGCGCATCGCCATGCCTGCTGCCACCAGCAAGGCTTCATGCCCCGCACAGGATATCTGGAAGAAAATCTTTTGTTGCCGCTTGAGCACGATCTCGCGATCATCTGTTCGTCGCGAGAGATACATCAGCCGGTAAAACTCAACCAACTGCTCGCGAGTAAGCGAGGTCCCGCTTAGCATGCCGGCGGCTTTCTTTCTCTCCGCAACTCCACTTCCCGATTGTCGAACCATAGCTTTATCCTGGGCGGACGAGAACTTCACGCCCCCGAAGAAGATTGTACCGGTTATGGAAAGGGATTGACTCGCCACGCATGCACAGCAACAAGCGAATTCCACCCATCATGTCAACACCATTCATCTGCATTCCTTAAACGCGAGACGGTATACAGAATCTGTGATGCTGTCGCTGATTGGCGGAGTGTATGGCTTAGAGGGAGCCGGATTTCGTCAGCTCCCTCTATAGCTGCACACATTTAAACAAAGAGTGGGGCGAGCACCAGGGTAATCGTTGCGAGCAGCTTGATGAGTACATGCAAACTTGGCCCTGCGGTGTCCTTGAAAGGGTCGCCCACAGTATCGCCGACGACCGCAGCCTTGTGGGCCTCGCTCTTCTTGCCGCCATACTGTCCCGTCTCAATGAACTTCTTTGCATTGTCCCAGGCGCCGCCGCCGTTGTTCATCAGCATAGCCAACAGAACTCCGGAGATGGTTCCGACCATAAGCAATCCGGCAACGGCTTCCGCTCCAGCGAGGTTGACGATATGTCCCGCGATCGCCGGAACCGGGAGAATCGTTCCTGGCGCATAGGCGGTCGTATTTGCATGATAGCTTGGGCTGAAGTGACGGAAGATAAGACCAACCGCAACGGGTAGTCCAACCGCCAACAAGCCTGGAACGACCATCTCGCGCAATGCGGCTCCGGTCACGATGCTGACGCAACGGCCATAGTCCGGCTTGGAGGTTCCCGCCATAATTCCGGGATTTTCCTGGAACTGCGCCCTTACGTCCTGAACGACCATCTGCGCCGTTCGACCGACCGCCTTGATCGCGAGGGAGCTGAAAAGATAGGTCAGCATCGCGCCCAGCAGTGCGCCGACGAAGACCGGAACCTGAGCGAGATTGATATTGGTGAAGCTCCATCCCGCAGGCATATAGCCTCCAGCGCTCAAGACCTTATCGGAGACGATTGTCTTGATCTCTTCAAGATATGCCGAGAACAGGAGGAACGCCGCCAGCGAAGCAGAGCCGATGGCATATCCCTTGGTAAGCGCCTTGGTGGTATTGCCAGCGGAGTCTAATTTGTCGGTACGCTCACGAATCTCGTGCGGCTGATGCGACATTTCGATGATGCCACCAGCATTGTCAGTGATCGGGCCGAAGGTATCCATCGCCAGAATATAGGCAGCACAGCTCAACATGCCCATCGTAGCGATAGCTGTACCATAGATGCCCTTTTCGTATTCGCTGATGCCAACGACTCCAGCGAGGCCGCGCACGCCGAAGTAGTAGCTCAACAGAAGGGCAGCGGAGATGACGATGACGGGCAGGGCTGGGGTCTCCATACCCACGGCCAGGCCACTAATGATGTTCGTTGCCGGTCCGGTCAGTGAAGCCTCGGCAATGGATTTCACAGGACGGTACACGGACTCCGTGTAGTACTCCGTGATCCATACGAAGAGAAACGCCGTCGACAGACCTATGATGCCGCAGCCAAGGAACCAGATTGGCTGTACCGCAGGGCCGTTCAGCATGGTATAGACGGCACCGGCAAACCCGAGCAGCGCGAGTCCCGAGGTGAGATAGAAGCCCCGATTGAGTGCGTGCATGGGATCTTCCTGCTCGTTGCATTTCACGACAAAGACGCCAGCGATACTGGCGATCAGGTTGATCGCATGGACAATGAGGGGAAACAGGATTCCCTTGATGCCGAAGACCGGATACAGGGCCGCGCCTAGAACCATAGCGCCTACATTTTCCGCGGCGGTCGATTCGAAGATATCGGCTCCGCGGCCGGCGCAATCGCCCACATTGTCTCCGACGAGGTCGGCAATGACCGCGGGGTTGCGGGGATCATCTTCGGGGATTCCTGCTTCAACTTTGCCTACCAGATCCGCGCCCACGTCGGCGGCCTTGGTATAGATGCCTCCTCCAAGCTGGGCGAAGAGCGCGACCAACGATGCCCCGAAGCCGAAGCCTACGAGCTGATACGGCACAGCCCTTGGATTCTCAAGGCCGCCGAAGAGAAGAAACAGCACGCCGATGCCAAGCAGAGAGAGCGCCACCACTACCAACCCAGTCACGGCCCCGCCACGCAATGCCATCTGCAGCGCCTGGTTCAGGCTGCTCCTGGCAGCGGAGGCGGTGCGAATGTTCGCCCGGATGGAGCAGTACATGCCGGTGTATCCCGCCAACGCCGAGCAGATCGCTCCTGTAAGGAAGCTGAGCACCATCTTCAACGCATAGGGCGAGGTACGGTCCGACATGTGAAAGCCTATAAAAAGCACCACGGCAATTACGATCGCGATGACGCCGATCGTACGGTACTGGCGTTTGAGAAAAGCCTCCGCACCTTCTCGAATCGCGTTGGAGATCACCTGCATATCCGCCGTTCCCGTATCGGCGGCGATCACTGTACGGGCCAGAGCCAGGGCTGCAATGAGCGCCAGAACTCCTACCGCAAGCGCAATCCAGAGCCAAAACCGTCCATCACTTCCATCTCCCGTCGCAGGCGTGTAAGGAACCTGCTCTTGAAACGCCATAGCCAAAAGGCTTACTACATGCATGCAAAGGTCTCCTTGAATCAGCAAACTACATAGTCAGCGGACTTTCCTGGGTTTGCTCCGCAGAGCGGCCAATTAGAGCATGTGGGCCCAAACAGGGTCAATGTGAGGTCGGATGCGATTTTTAGACCCGACCCTGTTTGATAAACCAAAGTAATAGCACATTCGCCGGGCTTGGCTACGGCAATTTTCTTTTTCCGCCGATCTGGAGATCAGTCCATGGATTTGAGGTGCCGCTGTGTGCTCTTCCCTGCTTTCCCGTTTCCTCCTTTGCGCTCTGGTCTGGACCGGATCGAGGCTTGATGCGCAGTCATCGCTGACTCATGACGGAGGCAATGTAATTCCAAATCGGTATCTTGTTGTGTATCGGGACGGCAGGATTCCGGCCGACGCAGGTGCCCGCGCGCAGGCTATCGGTGCGCACGTGGTGCAGCGGCATCCTCGTTTTGGAATCGCCGCGGTTGAAACGCTTCAGCGCACCGTCTTTTCGAGGCTCTCGGGTCCTTCCACTCAGGGTGCTACAGAAGAGGATCAGGCTGCCATGCGGCAGTTGGCGGCACAGCCCGATGTGGAATATGTCCTGCATGACCGGGTCGTAACTGCGCATCACCTTCGAGTGAGGCCGGTCACTCGTCCAGTTTTCTCCGTTACGGTAGGGACGGCGACTTTTGACAACTACTACAACTCTCCGCAAGGATGGGCGGTTCGCCAGGTGGGAGGCTATGGCGCCGACATTCCGGGAGGCCCGAATCATGGTCCGTGGGATATCACGAAAGGAAAAGGCGTCCGGATCGCGATTCTGGATAGCGGCGTTGACGCTTCGCATCCTGATATTGCCCCAAATCTCGCACTCAACCTCTCCGAAGTCAATCCTGTCGAGCTGCCGAGCGTATGCGACGATGGCTCACCGCAGGATCAGGATGGGCATGGAACATGGACTGCTTCGCTTGCAGCCGGTGCGCTTGGTCCTTCAACGGGCAGGACGGTGGGCGTCGCTCCAGCGGCAACGCTGTTAAGTATCAAGGTTCTGGAACGCATGCCGGCTGCAAGCGGCGCCAGCGATGTGGCTCGTTGCGATGCCGGAGAGGCAAGCGGTTTACTGAGCTGGGTAATCCAGGGAATAGATGATGCTATCGCGAACCATGCCGACGTTGTCTCCATGTCGCTCGGCACCATGATTGACCTTTCAACAGGAGATGGAGCTGGAACGAAGACGGTCTTCGACCGTATCACGTATGCCGCCGTTCAGGCAGGAACCGTGCTTGTGGCGGCGGCTGGAAACGATGCGACCAATCTCGCCAATTCGCGATATATCGAGATTCCCGCCCAGTCCCGCGGCGTGCTTGCAGTAGTTGCCTCGACAAATCCTGCCTGCAGTGAGAATGTCAACGCGGGATCTGCGTGCGTCGCCGGGCCATCCTCCCTCGCATACTACAGCAACTATGGATCCGCTCTCGATGCCGTCGCCGCACCGGGCGGAAGCTATCCCTCGGGGGGCGATATGGATGTCAGCGGATGGGTCCGCGGGGCCTGCAGCTCCGGGCTTCCCGGCACTGCGTCCGGATTGCCCTCGGATGCGTCACACAGTTTCGGTTGCTTCAACCTTGGCCATATGGCCTATGTTCAGGCTATCGGAACCAGTGCCTCTGCCCCTCTGGTAGCCGGTGCTGCTGCTTTGCTGCGCGCGGCGCATCCAGACTGGAGTGCCTCTACAATTATTGATACACTCCGATCCACTGCGACGCCAGGAACTTCCACCCTCCCCTTTCCTCAGGTAAACGTGGCTGCAGACTTCCACCCCTGAGCTCAGGTTAGCCTTTCATGCGGTCCTTGACGCTTCTCGCCAGCTTCTCGATCTCTTCAGCACGTTTGCTTAAATCCGCTGGGGAAAGTTTTTTCTCGTCTTCAACCTGTTGCCTGAGATCGTTCACCAAGCCCACCAGTTTATCCGTATCCAATTCCAGACGTTTCTGCCGTTCACTATTTCGGGAGCGGGCCTGCTGCTCAGCGACACGAGAGCTGAGAATGTCTGGGGTTCCCGAAGGATCGCCGGCATTCATCGGTCCCATTCCCCCTATCGGAGGAAAATTCGATCTCTGAGAAGAAGGCGCCTGAATTGGGGGCAGAGAGTTGCCCTGCCGTTGACCCTGGCCAATTACGAATGAAGCTCCCATCGCCAGGAAAAACCATAGGCTCGTCAACCGGAGTCCTTTCATGTGGCCTCCTTTCCCGCTTTGGCGCATTGCATTCAGCCTGAGAGTTCCTGCATGCTGGAGGCAGAACCCAGCGCGAAAGCGAGGATGCCAGTATCATGCTCCATCTGGCCGTAACCCTGCAAGGAATACCTCAGGAAGAACGCCTTTCCTATGTCTTCACCCATGACTGGCATCAGTACATCGTCGTCTTTGTTCGGGACAAGGCACCGAAGCTTATCGCAGTTCTCATTATCGTATTTGTCTTGCTACGGATCGTCCGATTTTTCGTAAAGCGGCTCCAGGTGAAGGCCAGTCAGCAGGTTGGCAACTTCCATCGGGCCGCACAAATGCGGACCGTGGCATCTCTCCTGCGAGCAACCTCCTATGGGATCATCGGTTTTCTTGCCTTTCTGCAGGTCCTGACCATCTTTGGCATCCCCTACGAGCCACTTCTGGCCTCTGCGGGAATCCTCGGTGTAGGCATCGGTCTTGGAGCACAATCGATCTTCAAGGACATGCTGAACGGCATCTTCATCCTGCTTGAGGACCAATATAACGTCGGTGAGGTCGTATCCATCGCAGGACTAAAAGGTACGGTTGAAGACCTCTCATTGCGCAGTACCCGTCTCCGTGATGGCGATGGCACCCTGTACGTCATTCCTAATAGTCAAATCGCGACCGTCTCGAACCAGTCACGTGACTTCTCCGTCGCTCAGCTTCCGGTTTCGGTTGATGCCAGCGCCAACCCTGATCGCGTCATGGAGATTCTCCGTAAGCTGGCAGATGAGGTTCGCCGAGATCCTGCCTTCAAGGATGTAGTCATCTCCGACCCGGAGATTGTCGGAGTTAATGAGATCCGAGGTCGTGAAGTCATTTATCCAGTCAACATTCGGGTCCGCGTTAACCAGCGTGACGGTGTGTTGCGTGAGCTTCGCCGACGAATTATCTTAGCTTTCGAGAAAGAGGGGGTTCCTCTCGGCATCTCGTCAAACATGCTGCTAATGCAGCAGAAATCTGATCCGACGGCTCCCCCTGCAGCACCCACCCTTGGGGGATAGCCTACCTTCGTGATGGCCGCCTGAGGTGGACGATTCGTTTCGACTCGTCCACCTTCTACAGCCTACAAAGTTTGATTGAGCGCATCGACCAACTCGTCCATTGTCCCTACGGGAGGCAGGCATCCTTTTCCCGTGCACACGACGGCGATGCTACCGGCGGCGGCATCCTTCAAGCCCGGAAGATGGGGAAGAGTTTCCGCCAGTGCGGGAGGTAAAGCAGTAAGCTGTTCTTTTCGCAGCCGAATTACGCTCTTGTTGACTGCGTAACGGGCCAGCGCAGCCGCCTCAAGCTGGCCAGCCTGTGCATCGTCGCCAATGACACAGACCTGTACAGGAGCCTTCACCATGCGCTGTAATGCCAGGCCGTAGCTGGCAGCATAGAGGCCGAAATGTTCTACGATTCCCGCAAAGGTCTCCAAAGTCTCCAGAGCCTTGGCGGCGTAATCATCACGACCGTTAAGGGCCTCAAGGCGAAGCAGCAGGGTCACTGCAACTGAATTTCCAGCTGGCGTCGGAGAATCCTGTAGGGGCTTCCTGCGAACAGTCAACGCCCCCAGCTTTTCCTTGCCATCACCAGCCGTTTCTGTGTCGAAGAAGCCTCCACCTACGTTGTCGTAAAAGCGGGCAACAAGCGCCTCAGCGATGGCTTGTGCTGAATCGTAATAATGTAATTCGCCGGTCGCTTCCCAGGCGTCGAGTACTGCGTTACCTATGAAGGCATAATCCTCAAGAGTGCCCGCAACCCGCTGGCCGGCCATCCCCTCACCATAGGACACGACGTGCGCCATTCCCTGAGCCGGATCCCACGCGGCGGAAAGAACGCGGTCCAGAGATTTCAGAGCAAATTCCTGGACGTCGGGCATGTTCAGGACCCGCCCCGCTTCAAGATAAGCTGAGATGCACATGCCATTCCAGCCACCATACATCGTCTTGTCGATGTATGGAGTCGGCCGCTTCAGGCGGGCAGCGTACATCTTCTTCTTTGCGGAAGCCAGCAGATCCTTCGCCACATCGAAAGCAATGCCGTTGGCCATCGCGATACTTTCAAACGGCTTGCGAATATGCAGCACATTCTTGGCTGGGTTATGGTGCATGTCCCCGATCTCGCCGATATCGTAAAACGTCCCGGCCATTACAAATTCTTCGGGGGTTAGAACTTCCTCTGCTTCATCCTGCGTCCAGGTAAAGTAGTCTCCGTCATCGTCCAGCGAGAAATCGGCGTCCTGGGACGAATAAAATCCTCCTCGCTCACGGTCACTGAGCCACTCATCCATCCAACGAATGATCTCCTTCGCTACCCGCGCGCACTGCGGCTCCGCAAAGCTTTGAAAGGCATGAACGTAGTTCTTCAACAACTCGCTGTTGTCATATGCCATTTTTTCAAAGTGAGGCACGACCCAGTGGTCATCCACGGAATAGCGATGAAATCCGCCTGCGAGATGGTCGTAGATTCCTCCCCGAGACATCTTTTCGAGGGTTACCAGTGCCGCCGCCTTAGCCTGGTCGGCTGTCGCGGGTGCTGCGAGCGACGAGGCTCGCGAAGCTGCGTCGAGCAGTAGGTCGATAGCACCCGAGTGGGGAAACTTCGGCTGCGAACCGAAGCCGCCGGATCGTGCATCGAATTGCTTCAACGCTGACTCAATAAGCTTGCTAACCAACTCTGGCCCGGGATTGCCGGAACGTCCCATAAATGACTCATTATGCTCAATCGCAGCCATCACACTGCCCGCTGAGTCGTCTACTTCGCCGCGTTTCTGTTGAAAGGCCTCGGCCATCGTCAGCAGAACGCGCGGAAGTCCAGGTCGACCATGCCGATCCTCGGGTGGGAAATAGGTTCCACCGAAGAAAGGCTTCCCATCTGGAGTAAGAAAAGCTGTCAGCGGCCATCCTCCCTGTCCGCTGATTGCCGAGACAGCAGCCTGATAGCGGGTATCCACGTCAGGACGTTCGTCACGATCAACCTTCACCGCGACAAAATGTTCGTTGATCAACTTCGCCGTCTCGGGATTTTCGTAAGACTCACGGTCCATGACATGGCACCAGTGACACCACACGGCGCCAATATCCAGTAGGACAGGCTTATCCTCTGCGCGGGCACGCGCAAATGCCTCCTCGCCCCACTCGTGCCACTTCACTGGCTGATGTATTGCGGATCGCAGATAGGCCGATGCTGCGTTTGCGAGGCCGTTTTCCGATGCGGTCTTGTGTCCTTCACTCATACTTCCAGTGTAGTGCAGCAGCGTTATTCACCTTATTCGAAGCTACTGCCCTCACACGCAAACAAAAGAGCCCGGACATTGTCCGGGCTCTTTACAGGTATAGCTCTCAGCTTACTGCGGAGGAGCGGATGGAGTTGCCGAGATAGGCTTCGGCGTCTCCGGCGCTTTTGGTGGGGTGAGTCCTGGAATCGCCAGCGGGTGGGAGATATTCCCGGTCGCCGCATCCACGATGTTGATGTTGTACTTGTCCAGGAGAGTGGAGAGAAGCTGTCCAAGCGCCACACGATCCTTTGCATAGAGCGCCGTTGCCGAGATCAGGTTGTTGTCGGCAATTGCCAGGTTCCTTTGCTGCTGAAGAACCAGTGCGGTTGTGGACGCTCCCAGCTTGTACTTCTTCTGTTCAGCATCGAGGCTCTGCAATGCAAAGTCGCGTGCAGCCTGTGCAGCCTGCACCTGGGCGCGATCGTTGGTCAAAGCGTATTGACCATTGATCACGTTGATGCGGGTCTGCGTGTAGAGCTGTTGCAGCCGCATCTGCGACTGACGATATTCCATCTGCGACCGCGCCTGGTCCGCCTGAGCGATGCGGTTGCGCAGCGGAATGCTGATGTTGACGCCCACGCCCTTGTCCGGGTAGCTGTTGTTGAAGGTGTTTTGAAAAACATCGCCGTAACCTGTCGTCGCAACAGTGCCAGGAGGGCAAAGGCCAGTAGGAGTATTGCAACTCGATAGTACGGGATTCTGCGCACCGCCAAGGGCCGATCCGCCATAGAAGGCATACGCATCCACAGTCGGCAACAAATTATTCTTGAAGGCCTTGATCGTAATCTCGTTGTTCTTCATGTTGAGCGCAGCCTGCTCAATCTGGGGATTGTTGGCATAGGCCTGTCGTACGAGGTCTTCGGTCGGCGTGTCTTCTTCGGGAAGGCGGTCCAGGCCCACACGGTCTGTCGGAATGACAGGTGCATTCGAGAGTTGTGGATCGTTCAGATTGCGGGCGATTGCCTGCTTCATCAATAGTTGCTGATATTCGAGGTTGGTCTTCGAGGCGACCAATGCCTGCTTGTCGGTTGCCACTGCCGAGTCCGAGTTCACGACATCCAAAGGAGCCAAAGTTCCGATCTCGAGCTGTCTCCGATTGTCGGCTGTCAACTGCGTCGACTGTGCCAGCGCCCGTTCTTTTGCCTGCTCATCTTCATAGGCGCTAACCAGTCCCCAGTAGATGTCCTCCACCTGCGTGACCGTAAACAACAATTGTTGGCGGAAGGCTGAGTCTGTGATGCGCCGGTCGTTCCTTGCCTGAAGCATGAGACGACCATTGAGTCCCGGGCCGAAACCCTGCAGCAGATGCTGCGTCACCTTCGCCTGAAAGAGCGAGTTGACCTGCGGACTGTAGTTCGAACGGATGCTGTTCGTCGTCGCCCGCGAATTGTTGAACGTAATGTTCATCTGGGTTCCAGTGATAAACCCCTGCTGGTATCCGAAATTATACGAGCCAGTATTCTGGCTGAGAGTATTGGTGCCAGTGATGAATGTTGTCGGCTGTTGTGTATTGGCAGCCTCGTACTGCAACGTCCCCGTAAGCAACGGATCAAGATTTGTAGGGAGGGGTCCGCCACCGTTGGTGCTCAGAACGATACCTGTAGCACCAGCTGCGCCGCCGCCAACCGCGGTGGACGTGCCACCGGGTCCTCCGCCGCCCGCAACCGTCGTCGTCGTTCCGCCGATCGTGCCTTGTACCAGACCGGTGTTGACACCGCGGATGGTGCCTCCAGCTTTAGTCCGGAGGATGTCGGTGTCCGCGATATCCAGGTTCAATCTTGCGATCTCGATGTCATAGTTATTCTCAAGGGCGAGGGTAACGGCATCATTCAAACTCAGGTAGATCTTGCCGTCGCGCAGAAGCTGGTCCAGCTGTGGCGTGTTTCCCAACCGTGCCTGAGGAACGTTGGTTGCAGTGTAGGGTGCAAGTGGGTTCCAGAAATGGCTCTTCGGCTTGGTGTAATCCACGATCGTGTCCCGAAGATAGAAGGGCTCGGTCGGCTTCGGCTGAGGAGCCTGCGGAAGCCCTGGCGTTCCCGTTGTGTCCGTCACCACCGGCTGCTGTGGTGCCGGAGCGGTTGGGTTGATCTGGGTCTGGGGCTGCGGATTCGTCTGGGGCTGTACGTTGGTCTGCTGCGCCATCAGCGGCTGTGTGCTCATGCTCATCAGCAGCAGTCCGATACTCGCTGCCGCCTGCATATCCCTTAATCTCACGATGCGATCTCCAAAACCTTCTCTTTGACTCTGAACCGGGCACTCCCCCTGCACTCGGAGGGCTCACCGGGGTAACTTCTCTTGTCGGGTCCATCACGACCGGCGACAGGTAAAAGCGGTTCTTATTCTTTCTACAGTGTCTTTCTAAAGACGCGCAGCCCCTAGTTGAGGACTCTTTAAAGATGATGCTCTGATGGTTACCTCAATTCACTTAAAAAGGAACAACTGGGCTGAGATACGCACCTATCCCCCATTTCGTTCCGGGCCGCCGTGAAAAAATTTCTGATTCTTGACCCGCTAAGTATATCAACCTTCGTCCGTTAGTCGCTTTCAGGTTGGATTGGCAGACCGGTATACGCTGCGTCCTTTTCCTGTGTTACCGTCCAATCTGTCTCATGCCCCACTGGAAACTCACAATTGCCTATGATGGCACGTCCTTTCACGGCTGGCAGATCCAGCCCGGTCTGCCCACGATTCAGGGCGCGCTCGCCGAGGCCCTGCACAATATTACGGGCGAAACAGTCCTCCCCCAGGGCTCCGGCCGTACCGATACAGGAGTTCACGCGCTCGGACAGGTCGCATCCTTCTCGCTTTCATCTCCCATCCCAGGCTCCAACCTACAGCGCGCCCTGAACCATCTTTTGCCTTCGAGCATCCGCGTCCTGACGGTAGAGGCGGTTCCGCCGGAGTTCCACGCCCGCCATGGCGCATGCCGTAAAACCTATGAATATCGAATCGCCCCCCAAGCCATCTGCTTACCGATGCTGGCTCCCTTCGTATGGAATTGCACATGGCCACTTGATCTATCCGCTATGCAGCAGGCGGCCACACATGTGATCGGCAGGCACGACTTCACCTCATTTGCCGCTATCGATCCTGATCAGGGCGATCGCGGTAAAGAACAGGAATTCCTTTCTTTTCCTGAAAAAACTGCAATTCGTACTATCTTCGCCTCGTATTGGCATCGTGAATCAGAACTTCTGGTCTACCGCGTAACCGGCTCAGGATTTTTGCATCATATGGTGCGCAATCTTGTTGGAACCTTCGTCGATGTCGGCCGCGGACGCACCTCGGCCAGTGCCCTTTCAGCGATTCTTTCTGCCCGTTCCCGCTCAGCTGCAGGGCCCACTGCTCCGCCTCAAGGACTTTTCCTTCTCGAAGTCGATTACAAATTCTCGGGAGAATCGCGCTAACCTTCAAGCAACACATGTCTGCTTCTACCCATCAACGCATCACCAGCCTTGCGGCTCTCACCCCCGTCCATAGGGGCTTCCACTGGCTGCATCTGCATCAGCCCCAGATTCACAAATGGTTGCTGGAGATGGTTCGCATCCCCGCCCCTCCCTTCGGAGAACAGGCCCGCGCATTCTGGTTTCTCGAGCATTTCCGTTCCCTGGGTCTTACAAATGTTCACCTTGACCAGGAGGGCAACGCGTTGGCGGAGCTTTCTCCCGAGGACGATTGCACATCCACCTCGCCAGTCATCCTGCTCTCGGCACATCTCGATACTGTATTTCCTGCAGACACGCCGTGTGACCCGGTCGAGCGAGCAGATTCATCCCGTATTCATGGTCCGGGCGTCTGCGATAATGCCGCTGGTCTGTCTGGGCTTCTGGCCATCGCCGCCGCCCTGCGATACGCCCACATCAACCCTCCGGCAACCATTCTTTTTGCAGCCAATGTAGGCGAAGAAGGTGAAGGGAACCTGCGCGGCATGCGACATCTCTTCGGCGACAGCCCATACAAAAGCCGTATCGTTGCCGCGATCGCCTTGGAGGGCAGCGGCACCGCCGTGGTAACCCGGGCACTCGGTAGCCTGCGTTATCGCATCACGATTGAAGGACCAGGCGGCCATTCGTGGTCAGACGCCGGAACCCCAAATCCGATTCTCCTGCTCAGTCGCGCCCTGACAGCCATCTCTGATCTGCCATTTCCCTCCTCTCCCCTGACCACTCTCAATGTGGGTTCTATCTCAGGAGGAACATCTGTCAACTCCATCCCATCCTCGGCCAGTGCTCTCCTAGAGATTCGCTCCAGCGAGTCCCTACCGCTGCGCGATGCCGCTTTTGAGATCCGCCGCATCGTCACCGATACAATAGTGCCGTTCATCTCCCTGCCCAGCCCACCTTCGGTTCATCTTGAATCGATAGGCGACCGCCCTGCGGCCTCACTTCCCGCTGACTCGGCATTGCTTGCCGCTCTTCGAGCCGTCGATCGACACCTCAACCTCCGCACGGAACTGCGCCTGGGGTCGACGGACGCGAACCTGCCGCTTTCGCTCGGGGTTCCTGCGCTCGCCATCGGTACTGGAGGCACGGGAGGTAGCATTCATACTTTAAAAGAATGGTACGACCCGGCCGGTCGCGAAATCGCACTGCGACGCATCCTTCTTCTACTGCTCGCCACCACGCAGATCACGCCACAGCTTGGGATGGAATCGACCGCGGCGAGCTCGGACGGGGCGATGCATTCAATCCCTTGAAACGGGAGACTCTCCGGTATCATTGAGGTCTCAGCCTTCAAGACAACGTTTTGTCCCGATTCAATCCATCCACGCTCGCTCACGTCATGCTCCTTGCCGTGGTTGCCCTCTGGGGCGTTACCTTCGTTCTGGTCAAAGATGCATTAAAGGATACGGCGCCCTTACTCTTCAATTTCCTTCGCATGAGTGTGGCCGCGCTCGCACTGATCCTCCTAAATCGTCGCCATCTCCGGCACATCCCAAGACGGACCATCGCATCCGGGGCTATCGTTGGTTTATTCCTTGCAGCCGGATATCAGTTTCAAACTGCAGGCCTGGCTCGAACGACGGCGGCGAAGTCCGCTTTTATCACCAGCCTGGTCGTCGTCGTCGTCCCCCTGCTTACTGCAATTCCGGCAGTACGCCCTGCATCGGCCCCCGCACCGGGTATTGCCACGCTCCTGGGAGCGTTTCTCGCCTTTGCCGGCCTCATGTTTCTCACGACTCCGACAGACACAACCTGGTCAAATCTAGTCACTTCCGTCGGCACTGGGGATTTGCTTACCCTGCTCTGCGCAATTGCATTTGCCGGACATCTTATCGCCCTGGCTCACACTTCACCACAAGTTCCCATCCCGCAACTTGCGACGCTGCAGATCCTCTTCGCCGCGTTAGTCATGGGGGCCACGCTGTCGTTGGGCGGACCTATTTATTTCTCTATGACGCCACGGGTGATCGTGGCTCTCGCTGTCACCGGACTTTTCGCGACAGCCGCCGCCTTCACCATCCAGAGTTGGGCCCAACGACATCTCTCTCCGTCCCACACTGCGCTTTTGCTTACCCTGGAGCCGGTTTTCGCCTGGCTGACCTCTTTTTTCTTCCTGGGCGAACAGTTCGGTTCCCGCTCGTTTGTCGGAGCTCTCCTGATTCTGCTAGGCATATTGGTCACCGAGCTCCTGCCCTTATCTTCACCGGTCTCGAAGCATCCGCTCTAGCAACGCATGCCATCACAAAGATGCAGAACGATTTGCCTGCAACAAGGTGCCGAAATACCTTTGCGAGCTCTTTTGCGTCTAATAATCGAATGCCCCAGGGGAGGGCTCTGCAGCATAGTTTCCTGCCCTTCGAGGGCTATACTTAACTCTTCGCAGATACCGTCCATCCGTGACGGACAGGAAGCACACGAAAGAGGTTCGATTTATTGATGGATACACCGACAAGCAAGTTCACGAACTGGCTCGAGCGTATGCGCAGCCATCGTCTCACTACGACCTTCGCCCTTCTGGCCACTCTGTCCGCCGGCATTCTCGTCGGCTCGGTGATTACGCGTGGCGTCAGCGGTAAAGAACAGGCGCCCGACACCTCCGACGCGAAGCAGTTGGTTATTCCCTCGGCGAAGACGCTTTCCAATGGCTTCTCGCAGATTGCCAAAGAGGTTGGTCCTGCCGTAGTAAATATCAATACCGAATCGCTCCCCAAACAGTCCCAAAATCGCCGTGGCCGTCGTGGCACCCAGCGTGGTCCGGTTCCCCAGACCCCTCCCGGCGGCGATGACGACCAGCAGGGTGACATGCAGGACTTCTTCAACCGCTTCTTCGGCAATCCGGGGGGTGGAGACGACGATGGCGACGGGGGTCCCATGGGGGGTGAACGCCGTGCTCTCGGTTCCGGTTTCATCGTCGACGCTCGAGGCTACATCATCACGAACAATCACGTGGTGGACAAGGCCGATAAGATCTATGTCAAATTGTCGACCGATCCTGACGGCGGTCCAGAATCAGAAGGCCGCCCAGCCAAGGTGATCGGCGTCGACAAGGATACCGATATCGCCGTCATCAAAATTGATTCGGACAAACCGCTGCCCACGGTCAAGCTTGGCAACTCCGATAGCGCGTTGGTAGGAGATTGGGTGCTTGCCGTTGGAAGTCCTTTTGGTCTCTCGCAGACGGTCTCGGCCGGTATCGTCTCGGCTAAGAACCGATCTATTGATGAGCCCTCTCCCTCCGGCATTTCGCAGTCGCAATTCCAACGGTTTATTCAGACCGATGCCGCGATCAATCCCGGCAATTCGGGGGGGCCGCTGGTCGATATGGATGGTGACGTTATTGGTATGAACACCGCCATCTACACTCAATCCATGGGTTCGCAGGGTGTCGGCTTCGCCATGCCGTCGAACATCATTGCGAATGTCTATAACATGCTGATCGGTCCGGAACATAAGGTTGTTCGAGGTTCTATCGGCATCAGCTTTCAGTCTTCGACCAGTTCCGCGGTTGGACGAATCTACGGCTTCAAGAATGGAATTATTGTCTCTACGGTTACTCCTAATGGAGGCGCTGCAAAGGCCGGCATCCAGCCGGGTGACGTGATCGTCTCCATCGAAGGCCGTCAAATCAAGGATGGCGATGACCTCGTCAACGATATCTCAGCCCGCAAGGTTGGAAGCGCTGTCAAGCTTGGTTATCTTCGTGACGGCAAACCCGGCACTGCCAGCGTGACAATCGGAGACAGAGCAAAGACCTACGCCGACCTTGCCGGTGACAACAATGACGATGACAATACTCCGCAGGAGTCCGACGCTGGACAGAGTAAGCTCGGCATCACGGTTTCAACGATTCCTCCAGCTGTGGCCCAGAAGACCGGGATCAGCAAAGGCGTAATCGTTACAACCGTACGTCCTGGTTCTTTTGCCGATGAAATCGGGCTAGCCAAAGGAGCCATCATTACCGAAATCAATAAGCAACCGGTGAACGATGAAGCCTCCTACAGAACCGTCGTCACTGCCCTGAAGTCCAAGGATGACGTAGTCTTCGTCATCCACTCCCCGATGCGAAAAGACGGTGGAAATTCCTACGTTGGGGGAACGCTTCCATAACTGTCCATCTACGAGGGGGCGGATTAGAGAACCGCCTCCTCGAAAATTTACCGTCCCTTCTAGTTTTCCCGTACTGGAAGCAGGTACATTTTGGGGCAACCTTTTTCTTGCATCCTTAATTCCCTCGAGATACCCTAAACCCTAGAGTTCGGCAGAAACGAACGGTACTCTGCCCCCCAACGCTGTAGCGCGAGGTTTCTATCTAATGCGGCCAGGCCGACTCCCAAGCTTCGTTTTACTTCTTGCAACTGCACTTACTCCCTGTGTTGCCAAGACCCGTAGTCATCACAAATCAACGGCAACCAAGCAATCCAAGCCACCGGCGAAACACACAGGGCAGCGCTCGATCGACGACAATAGAGCCGTCGAGATTCAACAGGCTCTTGTTCGCTCTGGCTATATGACTGAACCCAGCGGTCATTGGGATTCAGCTACTGAAACAGCTATGCAAAAATTTCAGGCCGCTAACGGTTGGCAAACCAAGTTGATGCCCGATTCTCGCGCCATCATTAAGCTCGGCCTTGGACCTTCTCAATCCAATTCGGCTCCAGCGGCCCGGAGCGTCTCCGCCGCGCAGACCATTGCTGACACCTCAGCTGATGTGAATCTTTCGCAGCGATAGATTCGGAAACGAAGCTGTTTAGGTTGTACTCTCTGCCACATCAATGAAGAGAAGTACTTTCGCCAGTTGGCTACAGACCAGAACAATTCTTTTCTGAAAGTTCAGCTGTTCATTTTCCTATCCTAAATATGTAATCGAGCATGTCTTCGCCATTACGCGTTAATCTTTCCTGCGGTCGGTGGGCTGCAGCCTCCAACCAGAGACGCAGCCAGTAATAACGGTGGACCCGAACCAGCTTCGAGGCCACTGGTTGTTTTTGCTCAAGGATCGCTGTGATCCTCGCGGCCATGGCATCGGCCTCTCCATAGGATTCTTCCTTTAGCTCTACGGCATCGCTTTCCAAAAAAGCAAGGCGAGCCGATTCATATTCTCGTGTCTTCATCAAGCCACTCTCGACGATAAGCCCCGACATCTGCTCCAGCGCCAGCGCAGCCGAGGCATCCAGGCGATCCTCGAAACCGAGGTAGAGGATCCGCGATCCCGCTACTCTGACCGGCAACAGACCAAACTGCTCCACGAAGGTCCTGGGGGCTACGAGTGCCATCTCTCGTGGAGAGAAACCGCTGGCGCTCAGCACTGGGCAACTCCACTGCAGAGTCAATGCCGCCGATTGATTCGGGTCATAAATCTCGTCTGTCCGCTCTTCATTTCCCTGCTCGTAACTAACATTGACCGTCGCGCGAACGTTGTCGTGTCCTGCCAGCGGCTCTAACATCGCTACCAGCTTCGTCTCCATTTCCTGTTCCACGTCCGCAGCAACGGAATTCTTGGATCTCGGCTTCAAATTCGCGCGGCCATCCGCGTCCACCAGATTTACATCGTCCGGGCTAAGATTCTCTACGGCTCCAGCTACTAGACTGCGAATCGCATCCGCCTGCTCCTCACCCAGAGAAGAACGCTTCAGCTTTAGCACAACCGAAGCCTTCGCAGCTCGCTCTTCGCTGGTAAACAAGGATTGCTTTGGCAGCACCAGGTGGACTCTCGCAGACCGCACTACCCCCAAGGTACTGATCGTATGCTCTAGTTCACCTTCGAGCGCTCTCTGATAGTTCACTCGCTCATCGAATTCACTGCCCACCCAGTTCGGTTTATCGAACAGTTCAAAACCCAGCCGCCCCGTCTGCGGCATGCCCTTCGTCGCAATTTCCATGCGCGCTTTGTCCAGCACCTCAGCCGGAACCTCGATCGCCCCGCCATCCTGAGTCATCTGGTAAGGTATCCCTGCCGCAGCCAGCTCCTGCGAGACCTGCTGGACGTCTTTGCCATCGAGTCCTGTAAACAACGGCTTCCAGTCTCTACGGCCCGCGTACCACACCATCGCCATAACCATGGCTGCGAGAAACGCCGCCGACGCCATCAGCCATGTCCGCTTCCCCGAGGGAAGCGACATGATCCTGTCGCGCAGCGTCGAGGCTATCGCAGTTGCCCTGGCCGCAACACCGCTGACTGGATTCACCAGTACCGGTTCCCTCCGTTGCAACCCTGTCTTCTCTTCCTGCTCTGTCTCAACCATTCCGTCCGCTCGCTCTCATCCGTTCCAGAGTGGTGGTGTCGCCGCAGCTTCGCAATATATCGGCATCGGAAGTCCGAATGTCTCATTGAGGCAACGAATTGCCGCCAGCAAGGCTATTCGAACGAAGCTCAAAAGCGCTTGTCGATCCTTCTTACTACCAACACGGCAGAGGAGATCCTCTTTCGAACATCGCTCTAAAACTGCATGCCCATCATCTGCTGATATGCTCCCACAGCCTTATTTCTGACCTGAAGGGCCAACTCAAAGGCCATATCAGCCTTCTGAGTTGCAATCATCGCCTGGTGAATGTCCACCCCTTGCCCACTCAGCAACCCGCTCACCGTTGCCGAAGCTTGGTGATCGAGCGCTGCGGTCTGCTGTACCATCGACTGCAGCAACCCCGCGAACGGCGTCTCTGTCCCGTTTTTTTGATCCGCGCCCTTTGCCACGCTCGAGCTTTGGCCTGCCATTGAGCTGAACCCGTTCACAGCAGAAACTCTATTTCCCGTCAAAATGTCACTCATCCCTGCACCTCAAAGATAAAAATCAAAATACCAATTACTTCAGAATCTCCAACGATGAAGACACCATATTCTTCTCTGCCTGCACCGCCGACGCGTTCATACCATACGACCGAGTCGCTCCCATCAGGTCCACCATCTCAGTCAGCGGATTGATGTCGGGGTACAACACATATCCGTCCGCTCCCGCATCCGGGTGCTGCGGATCGTACCGGCGCAAGGGCGTGCTTCCATCGGCGATTACTCCCGTCACCGCAACTCCTCCCGGAGTGTCGGTCGCAGCCGTCAGCCCTTCGCGCAACAAGCTCGCACCATTCAACGAAGAAAGACCATTGCCGACAAGATGACTTACCAGCGAATGTTGAAATCCTCCTTCGCCTTCAGCCGCAAAGACTACATGATGCCGCTGATAGGGTCCGCCCTCAGGCGTTCTTGTCGTCTCTGCGTTCGCCATATTCGAAGCCACTACCTCGGCTCGCACTCTCTCGGCTTTTAGCGCCGAAGAGCTCACATCCATCACTCCGAAGAGATTCATCCTTACTTCGCCTCCGCATGAATCGCACTCATTACCGTCGAGTACTCGTTCTTCAATAGCTGTACGCCCAGCTTGAACTGCAGTTGCGCCTTCGCCAGCTGCACGCCTTCGCGATCCATCGAGACGTTATTGCCATCTGGTCGTGAAACCAGCCCGCCTACCTCCGCCTCCTGCGCCTCAACCTGTCCAGATGCATCCGACAAATTCATCTGCCGAGCAAATTCATGCTCAAAGTCGAGGCCCTTGGTCTTGTAGCCGGGCGTGTCCACGTTCGCCATATTTTCAGCCGTCAATTTCAGCTGCTCCGTCGTCAGGTCCAGGTAGCGCGTCAGCGCATTGCTCAAAGGTGTCGTTACCTGCATTGGCAAGGCCTCCACCTACTCTCATGCACCCCACGCGCCAAAAAAAAGCGCCCTCAGATGAGAGCGCTCTAAGCGATTGAATCAATCGACTATTTTATTTTACGGTTTTTATCTTGGTGTCCGCCGATAGCGAATTTCTTCGATGCCGATCTCCATGTTATCACCGGCCAAAATCGCCGCGCGCTCCAGCACATGCATCAGCTCACGAACATTCCCCGGCCAGGTGTGTTCCCGGAGTTGTTCCGCAGCGTCTTCCCTCAACCTCTTGCGCGGCATACGCTCTCCTAATTTCGCGAGGATATATTCGGCTAGAAGGCTCAGGTCTTCCATGCGCTCACGCAACGCCGGAACTTCAATAGGAAACACGGCCAGCCGATGATAAAGATCTAATCGAAAAGCCCCCTCGCCGGCTCGCTTCTCCAGCGGTTGGTGGGTCGCTGCGATCACCCTCACATCCACGCGCGTCGTCTCGTTGTCGCCCACGCGTTGCAGTTCACCGCACTCTAGAAAGCGCAGCATCTTTGCCTGGAGGGCCAAGGGCATCTCTCCAATCTCGTCGAGAAACAATGTCCCTCCATGTGCTGCTTCAATCCGTCCAGTACGCGACTGTACTGCTCCGGTAAACGCTCCCCGAGTATGCCCGAACAGCTCTGCCTCCAGCAGAGCCTCCGGAATCGCCGCGCAATTCAGGACCGCAAAAGGCTTGTTTGCACGATCGCTCAGACGATGAATCGCCTTCGCAACCACCTCTTTTCCCGAACCCGTTTCACCTTCGATCAGTACGGTCGTCGAGCGTGGCGCTACCAGCCGGATTAGTCGCGCCAACTCGCGCATCGCAACGCTCTCGCCAATCATCTCCGGTAACATCGCCACCGTCGCAGACGTGCGCGCCAGTTCTCTCTCGATGATCCGCGGCGTAGATGGCACCATATTGGGAGCTACGTTCCATGCCGCGGTATCATTGCCCTGCATGCCCTGTGCCTCGCGCAGGGCATGTAGCAGTTCATTGCGCCGGGGACTACGAACTTGTCCATCCGCGCTTCCATCCATCCGCATCAACTCCACAGCTGGATACAGCATACGAATCTGACCTGCGAACTCACTCACTTCAAGGTCTGGAAGCCAGCTGTCCACCAACAATGCCTCTGGCCGTATGGCATCCAGACGCGCCATCGCCTCCGCCCCGCCTACGGCTTCAAAGACCTCCCAACGCATCCCTGTCAATGAGATTTTCAGCCGCGCCCGCAATCCCGCATCTGCACTAGCCAACACGATCTTCCGCGTCGACACCGCGCCAAACAGCACCCCCGCTTCCACCATTCCCGCATTCGCAATCGCCATCTCGCTTATCATCGTCCTACTTCTCCCCGTCTCTCCATCGCCTGCAGCATCTCGCGCATCGCTCCCACCTTCTCATTCACACGCGCGCACTCGTCTAAGGCTTCGCCAATCGCAGCTCGCATCGTCGAAGCCTCTCCGCTCAACTCTCCAAGCGCGAGCCTGCACTGCAACACTGTAAGCGGCTGGCATAACGCATGTAATAAACCATCCATTTGTTCCACAAGATTCTCGATGATCATCGCCTTTATCTCTGCTGAGCCCCAGCCAAGAGACTCCTCATCCTGCAGATTGGCTCTCGGCCAGGCTGCTTTTTCTCACTCCCCGCCCTATTGTTCATGCGATATCCCTCGCCGCGCACCGTCTCGATCACAGCATGGCCCGCATCGTCCTCCATACCTACCGCCCCCAGCTTCTTCCTTAGATAATTTACGTAAACATCAACCACGTTGGTCCCTGCGTCAGGCGACATCTGCCAAACCCGCTCCAGTAGCTCCGCCCGGCTGCAACACCGTTCTCGCCGCTGGATCAAATACTCGAGCAGACTGAACTCTTTCCCCGTTAGTTCCACCACCATTCCGCTTCGTGTTACCCGACGTTCCATCCGGTTCAGTTCTACGTCTCCATGGCGTAGCACGGGATCTGCAAACCTCTCCCGCCTCCGGAGCAAGGCTCTGCACCTCGCCGTTAATTCATGAAAGCTGAATGGCTTCAGCATGCAATCGTCTGCACCCAAGTTCAGGCATTTCACCCGCTCCTCAACCATGCTCCTTCCGGTCAGCACCAGAATTGCGGTCTCGTCAAAGCTCCCTTTCATTTGCTCAAGCACCTCGATTCCGTCTCTTTTAGGAAGACTCAGGTCCAGCACCATCAGATCCGGCCTGCGTTTGTGCATTTGTTCGAGCGCCGCCTCGCCGTCCCCTACCCACTCGACATCGTGGCCCTCCAGCTTCAACCCCTTCTGCAGAAACAGTCCCAAAGCCGTATCATCTTCCACGATCAAAATCTGCATGCTCATCTCCTGACACACCGCCATGAATCCTTTGGAACTTGGCTGCGACGTTTTATTACCTTGGTTTATCGCGGTCTAGCTTTCAAGACTTCCGTGCAGTATTTTGCATACGTCATTTCAAAACGGGAATTTATGCATCTTAGGGTTCCTTAGTAAGGAAGAAAATAAGAATCAAGATAGTTGCTTGCAATTCGCTTTTTATTCGCTACAATTTCCGCATGGCAATCACCAAGCGGCAAAAAGAGGTTCTCGACTTTCTCTCCGGTTTTACTCAAAAGAACGGGTACTCCCCGTCTTATGAAGAGATTGCCAGTGGTCTTGGCCTCAGTTCGCTCGCTACGGTCCATAAACACGTCACCAATCTGCAAAACAAAGGTCTTCTCCAACGTGCGCATAATCGTAGCCGTTCCATCGACGTGCTGCCCACCCGAACAGGCAAGCGCTCCGTTGAGCGTCTTCCCCTGCTTGGTCGTATCGCTGCGGGTAGGCCTGTCGAAGCCATTGAGACTGCCGAGAGCATCTCCCTAGGCGATATCATTGGCAATCGCGAGGTCTTCGCACTCGAAGTCCGCGGTGATTCCATGCGTGACGAGCACATTGTCTCCGGCGACTACGTCCTAGTCGAACGTACCCGCACTGCCCGTGAAGGGGAGATCATTGTTGCCTTGGTTGATGGTTCCGATGCTACCCTTAAGCGCTTCTATCGCGAAGGCAGCATGATCCGCCTCCAGCCTTCCAATACCGAGATGGCCCCCATTTTTGCCCCCGCAACCAGTGTCAGTGTCCAGGGAAAGGTCCTCGGAGTCCTGCGCAAATACGTCTGAATCTCCATGACTGCTACCCTTCTGTCCTTACCAACCCATATTTAGCATTCGGAAATTATCATTTCTCTCCTCTCCCATCGACCCTCCCGATACGTCTAAAGTACGGTTCGTGCCAAAACTTTTCCTCAGGCGGTGGAACCGACTCGTGTCCGCCTGCGTACCCTATTTTCGACACGGTTCTTTTTAAATTAGGCTTCAACTGGAGCTAGACCTTGGCTACACAGCGAAAACAAAAGCGCAAAATCTGGATCTGGACCGGCATCATCGGCCTGGTCCTAATCGTTATCCTCGGCGTAGCCGTCGTTGCTCGCGGAAACAGCGCCAAACTGGAAGCTTCCCAGCTTGCGAAAGCTGAAAAGGGAGACATCGCCCGGTCGGTCGTGGCCACTGGAAAGGTACAGCCCATCACCAAGGTAGAGCTCAAGTCCAAGGCCTCTGGTATCGTCACACGCCTCGACGTTGATATCAACCAGCATGTCAAGCAGGGCCAGGTTCTCGCACAGCTAGACCAGATCGAGATTCTTGCCCAGGTCAATGCACAGAAGGCTCAGCTCACCGCCGCCGAATCCAACGCTCGCGCCGCCGAAGCCGCCATCCAGTACGACAAGGTCAACGCCGAAGCCCCCGATCTGCCGAATTACAAGCATACCTATGAGCGGGCACTCGAGATGTCCAAGATCGGAGTTGTCCCGCAACAGTCTCTCGACGACCAGCAGCAGAAGTACCTCGCCGCCGTCAATACACGTGACAAGGCCGTCGCCCAGATCACCGTCGATACCTCTAAACTGCACCAGGCCGAAGCCCAGGTCCAGCAGTCCCAGGCATCTCTCAAGCAGCTTGAGGAACAGCTTAGTTACACGACCGTAACTTCACCGATGGATGGAGTCATCCTCTCACGTGACGTCGAGCTCGGCGACGCCGTCAGCTCCATCCTGGTTATGGGCTCCACTGCCACGCTCGTCATGACTATCGGGGATACCACTCAAGTCTATGTTCAGGGCAAGGTCGATGAGTCCGACATCGGTAAGGTCTACATGGGCCAACCGGCACGCATCAAAGTCGAGTCTTTCAAGGATAAGACCTTCTTGGGCAAGGTCACCAAGATCGCTCCCCTCGGCGTCGAGAAAGATAATGTCACCACTTTCGAGGTTCGTGTCTCCATCGACAATCCTGGCGGCGAGCTAAAAGCCAACATGACCGCCAATGCTGAAATTCTCCTTGAAGAGCATAAAGGCGTCCTCACAGTTCCCGAACAGTCTGTTATCTATGACAAGGATCGAAACGCCTCCGTCGAGGTCCCTGATCCGAAAGAAAAGAAAGGCCGTCGCAAGATAGCCATTAAAGCGGGGATTTCCAACGGAACCCGGACCGAGGTCCTGTCCGGTCTGAATGTCGGCGACACCGTCATCCTTCAACAGTAGAGATTGGCAGTATCAATACGCTAAAGCATCGTTGTTCTGGATGCAGCGAAGGACTCCTGCATTTCAAGCGACGAGACAGAATATTCAGGCCGATACACCGATGGCTATCCGATATCCACGTTGAAACACTCTATCTGTAAACAAAATCGGAACAAAGATTCACGAAGATTCGTAACCAATTCCATTGGAGGCACCACCATGAATGTACGTCCCCTCCTTACTGCTGGTATTTTCTTCATTGCCGCCACCGCCTTCGCTGCTGAAGGTAGCTTCGATCGCACTCTTAACGTAGGCAGTTCCCCCAACATCTCGGTAGCCACGGGTTCCGGCTATATTCGTCTTAAGCCCGGTTCCGATAATCAGGTTCACATCGTCGGTCGTATTCACAGCAGTAATAGCTGGATGGGAGGAGACGCGGAGGCTCGGGTCCGCCAGATCTCCAACAATCCTCCCATTGCACAAAATGGAAACGAAATCACGATAGGTCCCGAACATCACAATGGCGATCTATACCGCAATATTTCCATCGACTACGATATAACCCTTCCCAAGACTTCTAATATCGCCGCCACGACCGGGTCCGGCGACTTGACCATCGAAAACGTCGGCTCAACCCTCAAGGCGCAGACCGGATCAGGATCAGTTCATGCCAGCGGAATTCAGGGAACAGCGACACTCGGTTCCGGATCAGGCGACGTAGAACTCCGTCAGTCAGGCCCTGGCGACGTCCGCGCCGAAACCGGGTCGGGCTCTGTTCACCTTCATGGTGTAAATGGGGGCCTCAAAGCCTCTACGGGCTCTGGTGATATCGATGTCGAAGGTCAGCCCGTCACAGACTGGAAACTATCCACCGGCTCCGGATCCATCCAAATGGCTCTAGGCAGCGGGGCTAAATTCAATCTCGTCGCCGATACCGGCTCCGGATCTGTTAATGTCTCTCAACCCATCTCCATGCAAGGTAGCCTCAACCACCATCACATCAGTGGCTCGGTCAATGGAGGCGGACCGATGATCCACGCCAATACAGGCTCCGGCGACATCACCATTCGCTAACCAACGAAAGACATCTCCAACGCGGGTCTTTGTTAGCACAAAGGCGAACCTAGTTGCTAAGACTAACGGTGCACGGAGTTTGGCCGGCACGTGCAATCGTGACAGTTTGTCTCGGCACATGAACCACAACGATAAAGAAGTTGTTTTCGAAGGGCCGTGCGAGCTCGATGAGCGCGCACGGCAGCGTTCCCCGTGGTAATTCCTGCTTGATGGGCGAATGAGTTGAGGGGGACTTCGGCGAGATCGACCTTGTACAGGATCTCGCGATAAGCAGGATGAATTTCATCGAGTGCATCTCCCATACAGCCACAAGTATTTGGTGGTACCAGATCAGGCGTGGATGTTTGAGGCTCCATCTCTGGTTGCCAAGACACGAAAGCGCGTGCTTCAACCTGGTGATGTCGATAATAATCAGTTAGCGTGTTACGAAGAATGCGAAAGAACCAGGCATTAGCCGAATCTTCGTCTTTGAGCGTGTCGGCTTGGAGAATCGCTCGGGTGTAAGCCGTCTGAAGAATATCTTCCGCCGCCGCGCGATCGTGAACTCTTCGCTCAAGGAAGGCAAGAAAACGGCGTCGCTGGTCGGTCAAGCTGACGATAACCCTTGAGGACATAACGTGTTATTGGATGCGTCAGGATAGCTTGAAGAATGTCGCATCTTTAAAAGTGATCGAGCAGCTCGTAAAATGCAGTCAACTCAAGTAGATGCTGTCCTAAAGGGGGCTGCCTCACCGCTTCGCGTTCGAGAATCCAGGTAAAGTTATGAGGAATGAAGACCGCATGCAATCCTGCATTGAGCGCAGGATTAATATCGGAGCGGGGACTGTTGCCAATCATCCAGGTATTGGCGGCATGGCATTGGTGGTGAACTGAGAGAGCGGAGTATGCCTCATCATGCTTCTCGGGCAAAACTTCAACAGCCGTAAAGTACGGAACAAGACCAGATCGTTCAAATTTTCCGGTCTGTTCGACAAGATCGCCTTTTGTGACGAGGATAAGACGGTGGCGCGTTGAGAGCTCTGCAAGAGTCTCAGCGACTCGGGGAAGCAACTCGACCCCGTGATGCGCAATGGATTCTGCAAAGCTGTGTATTCGTTCTTTTTGCTCATCGCTAACGGGGGCTCCAGAGAGCTGCTCGAAACAATCGACAAGTGATCGACGGAAGCTGCGCAAGCCATAACCGTGAGCAGAAATGGTTGCATGTTCACACTGATTCAGGTGTTCACGAACCTCATCAGGAGTGTGCGTCTGGTGGTCGAGGTAAGAGATGAACGAGGCGACTGCACGCTCAAAATAGATATTGTTCTCCCAGAGCGTGTCGTCGGCATCAATCAACAAAGTATTACCAGGAGGTCGTCGAGATAGCTTGAAGGAATCCGTCACACCAGGATTATAGCTGTCATGCTGTGACAATGATCTAACAACCAGATCTCGTCCATGCTGGTCTTATTCTTTATTAGGGGGGCCTATGCTTTCAAACAAAGTCATGTATATGGTGTTGTTGAGTTTGAGTGTCGTAAATTTTGCGTTTTGTCAGAACGCGACGCCGCCAAGCGTTGGGCGTGAATCAACTGGCGATATCAAGATCCCTTCGCTTTCCGCAGAAAATGCGCCGACACCATTTGCCGCTATCCGCAGTGAAGGGATTCCGGATGAGATCGTATCCCTAAACTGCGTCGCACTAATCACAGCGGTGAAGATCGAGAACAATGTCGCAATATTTAGGGGAATCAATCATCTTGCAACGGGACAGGAGATTCTGGTTTCTAAGCTGAACCGTGCTACTTACCTGAACGGCATCACCCTAAAGGTTCTGTCGGCGACTCCAGACACCTTCACCACTTCATTTGCACATGCCAATGTCCCGAGTATCCGCGATGGCGGGACAGCTTTACGCATGGATTGCGGTGCGAAAACCACCTTCCGTAGCGATCAAAGAATCGGGATCTTTCATAACAACTTTAATTATTTTCGGCAGCATCTCTCCTCCGACATTGAGCTCGCCAGCTACGACCATTTTCTTCCTGCGGAGCAGGATGCCCACTACTCCTTTTCAACTTTCAGCCAGCCAAGCTACAGCTGGGGCAACAATGGCGGATGGGGTGTTCAAAAAGACCATTACGGTGAAGTTGTCTTCAACAGCCGCGGTATCGCCCAGGAACGAAATCTGTGGTGCCATAAGCATGCCGTTGGAGATGTTGCGTGCGGTGATTATATCTATGCATTCACCGACGGCGGAAGCACAGCGCAATCAGATGAGGGCTTCACGGTCGATACGCGCGAAGGGGGAGAAACCGACACCTATTTTCATGGAACTGTTGGCAACGGAGCGTCAGCCGGCACAACCGTTCTTCCTGTAGTTTTTGCTTCCGGCCAAGATGCCACGACGGATGGTGCATTCCTGCTTGATATTTCAAAAGGGACTGTATCAGGCACTGTATCAGGCGAAGATTCAATCGTCCCTGGAACTTCCGTTCATACTCTGCCAGTTGCAATTTCCGGAGCAGCGCAGATTTCACCATCGACGGGAATTGGGATTATCCAGACACCGCTGCCTATTATTGCTATTGCCAATATTCCAGAATCAATTACGTTGGATGTAAGCCTCACGAAGGGCGCCTTCAAAACTGGAGTAGCCTGTCTCGCAGGTGGCTGGTATCCGGAGCAGGTTTCAGTGACTGCGGTTTCTCTACCGAAAGGGGATACCCAACAGGTAACGCTCATTCACAAAAATCCGAATCCGACGGCGTCAACTGACGCGAACAATCCATCTTCGCTTTGGCAAGGTGGCCTTTGTGGTAGTTACCTCAGCCTGGACAGAAATCTGGCACGAGACGGATTTCGAACGAGCTATCCGGTGGTCGGTACGCCCGATTCCACCCACATCGCCTACGTGTGGAACGTCAACGGCTCAGTTCGCCAGAATGGGATAAAGCTCTACTCCGCACCCGTCCCTTTGATCAAGCTTGCTAGAAAAGACGGTGTCGTGACTGCACTATTTGCTAAGCCCAATGCATCTTTCATTTATAACCAGGCCCCCTCTGTAGTAATCGCCGATGCGAGCGATCCCAGTTTCAATGGCACAGTATCGATGCCTGCCTATGAGAACGGACAAAACAGCTCCCTAAGCTGGAGACAATCCGGTGCGGATGCGACAGTTGCTTCAGCCACAATCGACCTCCCCTCAAGTTCCTACGGGTTTCACCTCTATCCCGGTGCAGAGATCCTGGCGCCCCGGACGCCTGACGGCGTTCCATTGGAGCCAAACAACGTAGCCTGGGAACCTGGCGATATCATCGAAAACCCACATAATCCCAGCTTCCAGATGCGTTTCAGGATGAGTGGCGTTACGCAGCATACACCACCGTCAGGCGGGGATTCCCACGCTGAGCTGTGGGCTTTTCTGGGAGCAGGAATTTCATCCAACTTTCGTCCATCGCGATGGATCAACAACAATCCATGTCAGATGTATGTAGGATGTGGCGGAACCTTGGATCCGATCACCTGGATCATCCATCGCGGGCCGTATTCGATTCTTCACCGAGTCGATAGTTCGCCAATGAACGGTGGCACTCTTTTTCGGATCGGTTGCGATTCATTGGGATGCGATCACCCCGCTCCATACGCATTATTCGTCATGCAAAACGGGTACATCGCCTACGACCCTGCAACAAGTACTGTCAGTACAGCCGCCTTCAAGACAAACACGATCTCTGCAAAGACGCTGGAAGTGGAAAACGCCAGTATCGACAAACTATTACTCCGAAAAACACCAGACAAGGGCTCCGATTGCCTCGGAGTCAAAGATCATGTTCTTGTTTCAGGGGGCTCGCAAGCTCACGATGCACTCTGCATTTCTTCAATCAACTGGCGGGGTGGTAGTGGATTGACGGTGCAGCAGTCTGGCAGCGCAACGCAGCCCGTCTATACCATTGTTCCAGAGACGGGTTACTACATTCCAAAACTTGGCAGTCAGCCTGCCTCAACGAGCTCTGCCGCGAGTTCTTCTATTTCTCCGGCTACACTCACCCTGGGAGCAGCCAACACGTCCGGAAGTGTTAGCTGTGTCAGTGGGTATCACTGTACTAGCGATCGTGGCCGCATTGAACTTGTTGCGACCAGGAATTCTACGGTAGGAAAAATTGCTCGAGTGCAGACGAAGCTCGTGCAAGGGGAGATATGTACCGCCACACAAAACGGCGGAACATCATTTTTTGGAATCGGTAGTCGTGGAGAAAGTACGACAGGTTTTGACATAATCTCCGATGTGGCTGTTTCGGGAAGGATTCTTATTGATTACTTCTGCCACTAGGACTCCCTAAGGTCGATCACGGTACTCCATGAATTCATCGATGTCCCAAATCAGGTTCTTTTCTCACGACTTTACTGGAGATACACTTCAATAATGGCTGCTTCGATGTATATCGTGGTTGAGGGGGAAGACCCGGGATTTGACATCTTCGTCAATGGCCGGGTACTCGCCCGAAACGAAGATGCTTTGGAGAAACTCTCCTTGCGTCTGGGCGTTCGGCCACTCATCGAATATTTTTCTGCAGACGAAAATTCAATGTCGCTGTTGATTGAAGAAGGTGCAGGAAATCGAGAGCTAATGCATCGACTCCCGCCGCCGCAATGGTACTCAGCCAACGATGGTTTAGTGACCGTAACGGCGCTTGTGGATGCACTCCAGCAAGAACCGCAACAGTTGGGCTCAGAGGGTGAACAGGTTCTTGCTGAATTGCTCGAATATAAACGAGTGTTGGAGAAGACCAGGCAGCGGAAATTGCGATGGCATCTTGCAGTAAGCTGGCGCTAGCGTCCTACCGACGAATGTGTCGCATGTGAGATGTGTTCAATCGGGTATCGCGGACCGCTTTCGATCAGCGTCATAATCTCTTCTACTGTCCGAATACCGCCGCGTGCACCCACCGCGCTGCAATTCAAAGCTGCTGCTGCGCACGCAAAATCAAGTTGGCGATCGAGCGGCCAATTCTGAAGAAGGCCGAAGATAAATCCGGCATGAAAGATATCTCCAGCACCGGTAGTGTCCGCTACAGGAACGCGATAGGCTGCTGCATGATGGAATTTCCTTCCGTCGAAGGCCATAACTCCGTCGTGTCCAAGGGTCGCGGCTGCAAGCGGACAGCCGTAGGTGGAATGCATTGCCTGCAATGCTGTTTCAAGGGTGGGCTCGCCAGTCAATCGTGTTGGGAAGTCACGGCTAACAATAAGATAATCAATATTATTGAGTAATTCTTCAACCCCTGGGTAAAGCTCATCAAGATCCGCGATGACGGGAACGCCTGCAGCACGCGCCCATCGTGCGGCAAGGGTTGCTGCCGCGGTATCGTAACCATCCACGTGAAGAGCGCGAGCATTCACGATCCATTCACGGTTAATTTCCGCAGGAAGCAATGCAACACCTTCGTCACGGCGCGAAAGGACCGTACGCTCGCCTTCGGCATCGACAAGAATAATGGACTGTTGACTGGCGCATCCGGGCGCGGTGAATAGATGGGTCTCGACTCCTGCACGCGCGAACTCGTCGCGGTGGAGCTTCGCAGCGTTGTCATCGCCCAGCTTGCCAACATAACGTGTCTGCAGCCCCCATTGCTGACACGCAACTACGGTCGTTGCGACCTGTCCCCCGGGAAGGATCGTTTTTTCGCGGAACTCAACCTTGGAACCTGGGGAGGGATAGCTGGAAAGTGGGATCACCATATCCGTAGCATTCAACCCGACGCCGACCAGGTCAACCTTCGACGTTTTCATCATCTTTTCACTGTAAACGAAATAGCCAGAGCCCGTACGAAGAATGATTTTCTATTTTGCATGCCGGTTATTGGGCGCAGCCAGCATTAAGATCTCCTTCACCAAGCTTGCGGTGAAACAAATCAAATACAGCACCATAAAGTAGATTCGCGAGTTCGGGGTCATAGCGAGGCCCCTCATCGCGCATAAACGCGTGGGCCCCGTTAACCTCATGCCAGCTGAATCGAATATCAAGTTCGTTGAGCCTCGCCAACACCTCAAGGCGGCCCTTCAGCGGAATATGAGGGTCTTGACGGCCCCAAATCATGAGCAATTCCCCGCGGATGTCGCTTGCGCGCTCTAAGGAGTTATCTTCCATGCCCTTGCCAAGGCTGTGCGAGTGAATATCCGTTGCATAGAAGCATGCCGATGCCAGTACTTCCGGACTCATGGCAGCGCGGAAGGCTAGATGACCACCGATGCAGACTCCCATTGCGCCGACACGACCAGTACAGTCCTGACGCGATTGGAGGTGAGCAATGACGGATTTCGTGTCTGCATCATAGCTCTCGATGGTTTTGGACGTCTTTAGGGCGTTTCCACGGTTCGACCCCGCCTGATCGTAAGCCAGAACAGTTCCGGCAGGTTCGAACTCATGATAAATTTCTGGCGCACCTACGATGTAGCCGTGACCAGCAAGAATGGCAGCCATACGGCGGATAGGACCGGTAATCTGAAATATCTCTGAATAGAAGACGATTCCTGGATAACGTCCCGCTGCCATGGGACGAAATATGTGGGTTCTCATTGGCCCGCTGGGCGTATCAAGAGTAACGTGCTCGTCGGAAACAATAATCAAAGCTTAGGCTCCCTCTTTCAGGAAATAATGACGCTAATAGTCCGCTCTCTCCAGAAGCATCGCTTCACGCATGAACGGGTAGAAATTGAGATGAGGGAAAGCCATGGACGCGAAGTTCAAGGCAGCGCCAGGCCTCGACCGAATACAACACAATCTTGTGGTAAATAGCGTACTCTCTGGGCCACCCGGAAGGATGCGTACTCCAATCGAGATTGAGTGAGGGCTGCCGACGATTGAAAGCTATCAGAATCAGCGAAGTACGGCCGAGGTGATACGGCGAGCTGATGACCTCGGCCGACGACCACCTATGCTGACGCATTAGTTGCGCTGAGTAATAGATGTTTTGAACCGTATTCTGCGCCTGCGGCTCTTCAAGAATATCGGAGGGGGGAATGCCTTGACTGGCCGCGAACTGCGCCATGGTGTGGGCTTCTACAAAATGATTATGAGCAGGACCGCCCGTCATAATGAGATGAGGCGCAATTCCCGCCTTATATTCCCGAACTCCCTCCAAAACCCGTTCCCGCTGTTCCGGCGAAGGCGTGCCATCAAGTCGCGAAGGAGTTCCAAGGACAATAATTGTGTCGAAGTGCGTCGCGGAGGTATTGTGCCTGGGAATCGTTATGTAATTGCCATAAAGGACAAGCAGGAATACCCAGCCTGCAAGAAAACAAACGAAGAGTGTCTGTCGAAGGAACTTCACGCAATTAAGGTAGCAGAGCTTTCGCTTGATGGCACAGATTCGAGGATGCTATGGACCTCTGCAAGCAGTTTGGGGAGAGAAAACGGTTTGGGAAGAAAGCTCCACCTGTGGACTTTCATCTGATCGAGCTGTCCCGCAGACACTACCACTCCAGAGATGATAAGCACACGCAAGGAGGGACGAATCGCTTTCAACTCTCGGGCAAGATCAAAACCTGAGCGTTGCGGCATCGAATAGTCCGTTATGACGAGATCGATGTCTGTGGAACGACTGAAGATCTTCGCGGCACGATCTGCGTCGCCGGAAACATACACACCATAGCCTTCATGTTCGAGAAAGGTACGAATGAGAGAACGGATGTCTGGATCGTCATCGACTACTAGGATTTTGGCAGACTTTCTACTACGGATGAACTGCGGATCAGAATGCATTTGGTCCAACTTCAGTACTCAGGTTCTGTCTCTGTTTTGGATGCACCGGCGGGGCCTTTAATTGCCTGCGCGCTTTTCATCTTTCTTCAATATTAGGACGTGATCGGCTTGTGGATGTGAGCCCGGATAACCAATTTTGCACTTCTTATTCTGTAGGTAAAGTGATGAGCTGCCCCCCTGTGGATCGCTCTGGGTGGATCGCCGTTGCGATATGCGCTAAGCCTTGCGTGAGGGACGAAATTGCGGGAGTGTTTAGATATTCGTCGGGAATGCAATAAACTCTTCGACTCCGGACAGCGCGCAAATGGCTCCAGTTGCGCTGAGCAATAACGCGTCTGAGAGGAACGCGGTTTCCCGCGCCGCACCAGGCAAAGATTAGTACGTCAGGATCGGTGTCTGCAATCGCCTCAGGAGTGGTTTGATCTCCAGGCTTACCAACAAAGGTTCCGCCGTTGGCATCAATCAGTTCAGCGATCCATCTTTGCGAATGAATCGGTGGCTTACCCCACTCCTCGCAATACACTGTCACTCTTTCCAGATCTCGTGTAGCATCCCTTCTCGCTGCGAGTGCTCGTTGAAACTCTTCAATGAGTAACTCCGCCTCCGATAAACGATCTACTTGCCTTGCGATCAACCGCATATCGTCCGCAACATCCTCAAGTGAGTTAGGAGCAAGGGCGAGCAGTGGAAAGCCAGCCTTAAGAATCTTTACGAAAGATTCGATACGATACGGTACAGAGGCGATCACCAGACTCGGATCGATCGCATGAAGCTCTTCCGAATTAGTAGTCCAGGAGTCGGAGACTATCGGAAGGTTTAGCCCCGCAAGCGATGGGAGTGCCTCCAGGCAGTACTTCGTATGAGCGCAGAGCAAATCCAGCCTGCCCAGGGCGGCAAGCGTGAGTGTGACCGAAGGTTGAAGGCTGGCGATACGCACGATTACCTCAGTTAGCTGAACAAAAATTCCTTCGTACGGAGTTCTTTGACGGTATCTCGTAGCTTGGCCGCCCTTTCGAACTCGAACTTCTTGGCCGCTTCGCGCATTTCAACCTCGAGCTTGGCTATATAAATATCGAGGTCCTGCTGTGTCGCGAACTCCGGCATATCGCCAGCCTCTTCGGTCAGATCAGCGTAGTCCGCATTGAGAATCCCCGCCAGCGCCATCTCGGTCGGCCGGATGATGGATCTTGGCGTGATGCCGTTTTCTTCGTTGTAAGCCTCTTGAATCTCACGGCGGCGGTTGGTCTCATCAATCGCTCGCTGCATTGACTCCGTTATCTTGTCAGCGTACAGAACAGCTCGTCCTTCAAGATGTCGCGCAGCTCGCCCGATCGTTTGGATCAACGACCCTTGCGAGCGCAGGAAACCTTCTTTGTCCGCATCAAGAATCGCAACGAGTGAGACTTCAGGAAGATCGAGTCCCTCCCGAAGCAGATTAATTCCGATCAGCACGTCGTATTCGCCCTTGCGGAGATCGCGAAGCAGCTTGATGCGCTCAAGCGTCTCAATCTCAGAGTGCATATAGCGGCAGCGAACGCCCACCTCGGTATAGTACCCGGCAAGATCTTCAGACATACGTTTAGTAAGAGTCGTTACAAGAACGCGTTGGTTCTTTTCAGCGCGATCACGAATCTCCGCAAGCAGATCGTCGATCTGCCCTTTAACTGGGCGGATTTCAACGATAGGATCGGTTAGCCCTGTGGGCCGAATAATCTGTTCGACGACCACCCCGGAAGATTTCGTCAATTCATACGGTCCTGGTGTTGCAGAAACATAAACGATCTGTCCCGTACGGGACTCGAATTCTTCGAAGCGCAGCGGGCGGTTGTCGAGAGCGGAGGGCAGACGAAAGCCGTAGTCGATCAGGTTCTGCTTGCGCGAACGGTCGCCATGCCACATGCCATGAAGCTGCGGAACCGTAACGTGCGATTCGTCGATGAAGATAAGGTAATCGCGAGGAAAGTAGTCGAGCAGCGTCGGCGGGGGCTCGCCCGGAAGGCGTCCGGAGAAGTGCCGCGAGTAGTTCTCGATTCCGTGACAATATCCGACGGACTTGATCATCTCGAGGTCGAAACGCGTGCGCTGGTGGATGCGTTGCGATTCCACGAGGCGCCCTTCCTTCTCAAGCTGGGCTTCCCAGTCGAACAACTCGGCTACGATGGAGTCTATCGCCGTAGCCTTGCGTTCCGGCTGCACGACATAATGGCTCTTCGGATAGATCGGCAGCCGCGAGTACTTCTGCTTTACCGAGCCGAACAGCGGGTCGATCTGCGAGAGGGAGTCAATCTCGTCGCCGAAGAGCTCGATCCGGTACGCATTCTCGTCGTACGTCGGATACACCTCAATGACATCTCCGCGCACGCGAAAGGTTCCGCGGCGAAAGTCGACATCGTTGCGCTCGTAGAGAATTTCGACCAGCCGCCGTGTAATATCCTCGCGACGCACGCGCTGACCTTTTTCGAGCAGCAGAAGCATGCCGTAATATGCTTCCGGCGAACCGAGGCCATAGATACAGGAGACCGAGGAGACGATGATGGCGTCCCGGCGCTCGAACAAGGAGCGGGTGGCCGACAGCCTCAGCTTGTCCAGCTCCTCGTTGATGGTCGATTCTTTCTCGATGTAGAGGTCGCCGGACGGAATATAGGCCTCGGGCTGGTAGTAGTCGTAATACGACACGAAATACTCGACCGCGTTGTTGGGGAAGAACTGTTTGAACTCGTGGTACAGCTGCGCGGCCAGGGTCTTGTTGTGGGCAAGAATGAGCGCAGGTCGGTTCAATTCCGCGATGACCTTCGCCATTGTGAAGGTCTTTCCCGAGCCGGTCACGCCGAGCAGGACCTGGTCCTTTTCGCCTGCATTCAGGCCCGAAACAAGTTCGCCGATCGCACGGGGCTGGTCACCCTGCGGTTTGTAGGTGGTCGTTAGCTGAAAATCCATCAACACATAAGATAGTGGAAGTGGCATGGAGGTTGCGGAAATGAATGAAGGAACTGAGCTGTGGCTGATTCGCCACGGCGAAACCGAATGGAGCCTGAGCGGCCAGCACACCAGCCGGACGGACATCCCCCTCACGGACCACGGCAGGCGCCGAGCCGAGGAACTGCGGGATTACCTCAAGGGGACGAGCTTCAATGCGGTGTTTGTCAGCCCAATGCAACGCGCCCGGGAGACTTGCAACATCGCCGGTTTCGGCAGTCAGGCCGTGATCGACGACGGTTTGAAAGAGTGGGATTACGGCATTTATGAGGGTAAGACTACTGCCCAGATCCGGGCTGAAGTCCCAGACTGGAGCGTGTGGAAAGATCCGATCATCGACGGTGAGAGCGCCGAGCATGTTGGCGAGCGAGCGGATGGGGTGATAGCGCAGTCCCTGGCAGCATCTCCAGCGGGTGGAAAGGTGGCCCTCTTTGCCCATGCCCACATTCTGAGGATTCTGGCAGCTCGCTGGCTAAAGCTCGCAGCGACGCAGGGAAGCCTGTTTGTCCTTGGAACCGGAAGCGTCAGCGTGTTGGGGTGGGAGCGGGAGACTCGGGTGATTGCTTCCTGGAATCGCGGTTTCGAGTAGGCAGTTTGCGGGCGCTGAGCCGTTGAGCATGATAGATGCCGTGGTGACCGCTGAAGAGATAGCTGACGACGCACGCAATCGCGGCGAAGGCGCCCGCCTCCGGGCCAAACAACTCCAATGCCATCAGCCCTCCTGCGATGGGGGTATTGGCGGCGCCCGCAAAGACCGCAACGAAGCCCATCGCAGCCAATAAGGACGATGGCAATGGAAGAATGCTCGAGAGGGCGTTGCCGAGAGTCGCGCCAATGAAGAATAACGGCGTGACCTCACCGCCTTTGAAGCTTGCGCCAAGTGTGAGGGTCGTAAAGGCGAACTTGGCTGCGAAGTCGTACCGGGGCAAGTGTTGCGAGAAAGCCGCCACGATGGTGGGAACTCCAAGGCCGATATACTTTGTTGTTCCGATGACAAAGACGGCTGCGGCAACGATAGCTCCCCCGATAAACGGGCGCAGAGGAGGGTAGCTGACGTATCGCTTGAAGATTCCAGCGATGGCATGGGTGGAGCGCGCAAATAAAAGCGCGGTAAGCCCGAACGCGATACCCGCAACCATGGCTGCCAGTATCGTTACCGGCGTCAGCGGCGAAGTCTGAGTGACCGTATAGAGGGTGTGATGGACTCCCCAGCGATGGGTTGTGTAGTCGCCGACGAACGCGGCGACAAAGCAGGGGAAGATCGCGTCGTAGCCCACACTGCCTATCGTGAGAACCTCAAGTCCGAAGACGGCACCGGCGAGCGGTGTTCCAAACACTGAGCCGAATCCCGCACTGATCCCCGCCATCAGCAAGGTACGCCGGTCATGTTCGGGAAAGTGAAAATTTAAGCGCCGGAGCAGGCGGGTAACCTGATCGGCCAGTGCGGCTCCGGTCTGAATCGCCGTTCCTTCGCGCCCGGCGGATCCGCCAAACAGATGCGTGACGGCGGTACCCAGAAGAATGAGAGGCGTCATCCGAGCGGGAAGAATCCTGTCCGGAGAGCCCTGGGTGCTGGGAGCCTCGGTGTGAATCTCATCGAGGATGAGATTGTTTCCGCCTTCGACGCACCGTCCGAAGTAGTAGTACATCAGGCCAATCGCAAAACCGGCGAGCGGCAGCAGGCAGATGATCCATCGATGCGCTTCACGAGTGTCGGTGGCCCAGTTGAGACTGACCAGCAAAAGCGCCGAAGCCGATCCGCCGAGAATTCCTGCGGCCGAGGCGAGGATGAGCCAGCGAAAAGCGAAGCGAAGGGTGTGGAGTTGTTGAGAGAGAGCTTGGACGATCGTGGGCATGGGCCTCCTACAAAGTTCGTAGGAGTCATCAGCATTCTGATCGGATCAGAATGCGGTTAAAGGCGGTACCCCATCGCCTGCTGCATTGTGTCTTTAAGCTTAGCAAGCTGGCCCGCTCAGGTCAAAGTGATTTCGCGTTCCGGTCAATATGCTCGGGCTGAAATCCCATCCCGATTACGCGTGCAGTCAGATATTTGAATCCCGGAATGTGCACGACGAAGCGGACGATGAGCGGGGCACGAACGGGGCCGGGGTTACGCAGGACGCGATTAAGAATCCGATGTGCAAATACCTGAAACGCCTGGGTTCGACGAACGGCTTTCTCTCGATACTGTTGCACCTGGCTGAGATGATGAGGGGTAAGCGAGTTCGTTCGCAGAGCCTCCGTCAGAATATTGGCTGTTGCGACGGCGTCCTGGAGTGCGATGTTGATGCCTATGCCACCGACTGGTGACATTGCATGGGCCGCATCCCCGATACAAAGCAGGCCAGGCGAGTGCCATTGCGTGAGGCGATTGACTTGCACTGTGAGCAGCTTGACCTTATCCCACGAATCGATCTCGCCGACGCGATCGGAGAGGAACGGCACGACACGCGCCAGGCTTTCCTGGAAAGCCGGCAGGCCCTCTTGCTGTAGCTGGGGAAAGCTACCTTTGGCGATGATGTATGCGATTTGGAAATAATCGATACGATTGATGAGAACGATCAGACGACCGTAATTGACGTTGCCCAGCCCATTCTCGGGATCGGTGGTGTGACGGGGAAGACGAAGCCAGAGCACGTCGATCGGTACGCCCTCTTCGATAAGGGGAAGGTGAGCGGCATCGCGGGAGGTGGCGTGGCGGCCATCACAGCCGACCGTGAGCGTGGCGGGAATCTCAACCGTGCCATCGGGCGTACGCGCTACAACGCCTGTGGTGACGCCATTGTTTTGAATGAGGCCGGTTGCCTCCCAGCCTAGACGAAGCGTGAAGGTGGGAAAATTCACGGCTTCGGAGACCAGGAAATTCAGGAAATCCCACTGCGGCATAAGAGCGATATATTTTGCGTGAGTCGGAAGATGAGCAAAGTCGGCCAAGGTCATGCGGTAGTCGCCAATCCGGCCGGACATATGCGTTAGTTTGGAATGTCGAATGGCGAGCAGTTTCTCAAGGAGGCCAAGCTCGTAGAGCAATTCCAGCGTGGAAGGATGAATGGTATCGCCACGAAAGTCGCGGAAGAAATCCTTGTGCTTTTCGAGGACAGTGACGTTGACGCCTGCGCGAGCCAGAAGGAATCCGAGCATGATACCCGCGGGCCCTCCGCCGATGATGCAGCAGATGGTTTTTGCGATCGTGTCATTCGTCTCGTGCATGGTGCGATGAAGGTAGCAGGGTTGTTTTATAGGGTCAACGATCGATGGTGGACGGATGATATCGCTCGGGCTTATGGATGACTAGTATTCTGGGTTGCTATAGGCGAGAGAGGGCCAGGTGTGATGCGAATTGCGATGACAACGACAGCTCTCTTACTGACTTCCATGGCGTGTCTCGCGCAGACGATTCCGGAGGATCCGACGACGCTTCATGTATCGGCGAAGGTGGTCGCGGTCTCTGCTGTTGTGAAGGCGAAGGATGGAACGGCGCTCACGGACCTGACGAAAGAGGAGTTCACGCTGAAGCAGGATGGGAAGGAGCAGCCTATACGCTACTTCAGCCGAGGCGACGAGATGCCGCTGAGTATCGTGCTGATGGTGGATGTGAGCGGCAGCCAGCGGACGCTGATCGGCGATGAGGCGATCGCTTCGGATGTCTTCCTTCGTACCATGATGCGGCGCCCACAGGACCGAGCTGCTTTTGTGCAGTTTGATGCGGAGGTGACAGAGCTGCAGGGTATGACAAGCAATCCGAACAGGATGCACCTGATGATCTCTTCCTTGGGCATGCGCAAGGAAACAGCCGGCGCAACGTTGCTGCATGACGGCGTTTTCGCGGTCACAGAAAGGTTGCTTTCAAAGGTGAGCGGACGTAAGGCAGCCATCCTGCTTACAGATGGTGTGGACGTGGGTAGCCGTCACTCCTTGAAAGACGCGATTGAAAAAGCACAGCGGGAGAATGTGCAGGTGTACTCCATTTTTTATAGTGTATGGAGTGGCTTCTCACCGCCCGCAGGGATGCCCCGGCCATCCGGCGATGGACGCGAGACCCTGAAGCATCTTTCGGAGCGGACCGGTGGTCGCGCCTTTGAAGTCTCCTCGTCGTTAGGTTTACAGGCAATCTTCGCTCGGATTGCAGAGGACCTGAGAACGCAATATGAGCTCGACTACACTCCGCCACCGGACACTGCTCCAGGTCGCATGCACAAACTGGAGGTGCGTGCGAAGCGTAAGGGCGCTACCGTCCAGGCTCGCGATGCGTTCTACGCGGAGCCCTAGTCACGGTTGGAATCGTAGGGTGACGCATTTTTTTACAACGCTCGTTACACGCAAGGCTCCGCGATGACGGTAATTCTCGAGGCAAATCATGTTAGATTCGAGCCATCCCACTCTTTCAGGAGAACCGGCATGCGATGGCTGCGCTCAATGTGCGTTGTGGCTGCAAGCGTTGTTTTGGGCAGTGCTTTGGTGTCGGCGGAAGACGCAAACAGTGATCTGGCTCGAGGAAAGGAGTGGTGGGCGGTTGTTCAGGCGCTGGCGAATGACTCCATGCGTGGGCGCCTTACCGGAAGCGACGAGTATCTGAGAGCCGCCGCTTATGTGGTCGATCAATTTAAGTCGTACGGTCTCGAGCCCGCAGGAGTGAACGGCGGTTTCTACCAGCCGGTCAAGTTCGATGTGCAACGGGTGCTGGCGGAGAAGTCGTCGATGAGCCTTGTCGTTGACGGCAAGGTTGAGCCGCTGACGCTGGGAACGGATACTGTTCTTGGTGCGCGTTCAGCACAGGTAGATCACGTGGATGCCCCGCTGGTGTTTATCGGGTATGGACTGCATTTGCCGGAGGCGAAGTATGACGACTTCGATTCAGCGGCGGTTCCGTGGAAGTCGCTGAAGGGCAAGATTGTTGTTTACATCAACGGCGGTCCAGCCGACCTGCCGGGGCCACTGAAGTCCTATGCCCGCACCGCTCCCTTTGCGAAGGCGCTGCGAGATGCCGGAGCGGTGGGAGTGATCGCGATTCCGACACCGAAGTCGATGGACTTTGGATGGCCGCGGGTTGCGAGTGGGGCATCGCAGCCCGGGATGAGGCTGGCGGCGACTCCCGATGCAGCTGCGGTGGCGGCGAAGCATCCGGCGCTTGCGGACGATCATGGGGCGATGTTCTCAGCCACGTTCAATCCGGCCGAGGCGGAGAAGCTGTTTGCAGGAACGGGCCACACCTTTGCAGAGATTCTGGCTCTTGCAGATGCCCAGAAGCCGCTGCCGCGGTTTGCTCTGAACAAGAGCGTGCGCGCGACTGTCGTGGGCGAACTCAGTCAGGTTGAGTCGCCGAACATTGTTGCGAAGCTGGAAGGCTCTGACCCGAGGCTGGCCAAGGAGTATGTCCTCGTTTCGGCTCATCTGGATCACCTTGGTGTCGGTGCTCCGATTCATGGCAAGACGATCTACAACGGTGCGATGGACGATGCTTCCGGTGTCGCCAGCGTGTTGGAGACGGCAAAGGCATTCAGCCAGGCAAAGACGCGGCCGAAGCGGTCGATTCTGTTTGTCATCTTCACGGCGGAAGAGAAGGGCCTGCTCGGCTCGCGATACTTCGCCGGTCATCCCACGGTTCCGGAGAGCGCGATCAAGGCAGATCTCAATCTGGATATGTTCATGCCGCTGTTTGCGCTGAAGAAGCTGCATGTCCAGGGGCTGGAGCAATCAACATTGGCCGAGGATGCGAAGAAGGTTGGCGAGGAGCACCATATCGTCATCGCACCGGATCCGGAGCCGGACAGGAACTCGTTCATTCGGACCGATCAGTACAGCTTCGTGCAGGCCGGTGTTCCGGCGCTTGCTTTCAAGTTCGGATGGGAAGCGGGATCGCCGGAGTACAAGGCTTGGCGCGGCTGGCTAGCGGAGCGCTACCACTCGACGGCGGACGACCTGTCTCAGCCTGTGGACCTGGTTGCGGCGGCGCAGTTCAACAGCTTCTATGCCGACCTGGCCAGAACGGTAGCGGATGATCCAGAGACCCCGCATTATCTGGAGACGAGCTTCTTCCGAAGATTCGAGAAGACCAGGTAGAGGCAAAAGCAATAAGCTGGAGTTATGGAACCTGTGACTCCACGGCTTATTGTCTTCGACCTCGACGGTACCCTGATCGATTCCCGCCAGGACCTTTGCAACTCAGTCAATGCGATGCTCGTGCATCTGGACAAGCCGAAGCTGCCTGATGAGGTAATCGCTAGCTATATTGGCGATGGTGCGTCCATGCTGGTTCGGCGTTCCCTGGGCGATCCCGAGGGTGACGCTCACGATGAAGAGTGCGTCTCGGACGCGGTGCATTACTTCCTCGAATATTACAGAGTTCACAAGCTGGACTTTACGTACGTGTACCCCGGAGTGATGGAAACGTTGGCGGCGATTCACACGGCTCTGCCAGACACATTGATGGCAGTCCTCACCAATAAGCCAGTGAACCCGTCTCGAGTCATCTGTGACCACTTTGGTCTATCTCAATACTTCTTTCAAAACTACGGTGGAAATAGCTTCCATACCAAGAAGCCGGACCCTCATGGCCTAACTACTTTGATCTCAGAAGGCTCAGCACTTGCAGGTTCGCCCATTCATCCGGCAGAGATCCTTATGATCGGAGACACCGATGTCGACGTGCTTACGGCCCGCGCGGCAGGAGTAATCTCTGTCGGGTGCAGTTTTGGCTTGGCTCCGGAGCGGTTAGCGGCCGCGAAGCCGGACTTTATGGTTGATTCTCCATTCGGTTGGTTACAAGCCATGGGCCTATCCACCAGCGCTAATCTCGCAAAGCCGTCAAACCAATTGAGATAGGTTCGAATTTTCTTGGGCGTCACAACAAGTTTTCCGCTGAAATCGTGCGCTTTCCTAAGTCATACGCCTTCGTCTACTTAAATGGCAGATGTAAAAGCTTGCCTCACATCGCCAAAACAAGAAACAATAGAGAGGGTCTTGGCTGTTCCTAAGACTTCTTAGTTTTGTAGGAGTTATCCCTTTGATCTTCAAGTCCTTGCTTTCAATGTCTTTCCTGGCCCTTTCGGCCAATCTTTGCCCAGCTGCTCAGCTTTCGAGTGATGCCAAATCGGCAATTCCCCGTGACATCCAGCAGATCATCTCTGTCGATTACCGGGCGATGCAAAACTCCCCGGCGGCAATGGAGCTAAAGGATCGCGTTCTTCCACCTGAGCTCGGACGCCTTGAAAGAGCCCTCAAAACCTCGGGCTTAAAGGTCGATCAGGATGCGGATGTTCTCACTTTTGCCGCTTTTCGCGATGGCTCCTCATCGCAAGGCTCTCACATTATGGGGGTAGCACAGGGACAGTTTCACACACGTGAGATTTTGGCGAATTTCGCCAAAAATAAGATCAAGCCGACCGTGTTGCGCAATAACAGCATCTATCCCATGGGTTCGAACGGGATGAGCGTCGTATTTCTCAATCAAACTACGATGGTCTTTGGCGACCGCACGGCAGTCCAGACGGCGCTCGATGCGCGCGATGGCCTCACCGCGAATTTTCTCTCCAATAGCGACATGACCAACGAGATGCTAGCTGTGGAACAACGTGCCGTGTGGAGCCTTCTCGACCAGAAAGGAACACAGACGATGATGCGCTCTGTGCTCGGAGATGCTTCGCAACTAGCGGACTACGACACAGTTCGCAATCGGATGAAGAGCTCCCGTTATACGATGGACTTCCAAAACGGTGTTAAGTTCGACATGGCCGTTGTGATGAGCGATACGATGACCGCGGCAACCTGTGCCACACTTCTCAAAGGCGTTTCGTTGTTGAAAAAAAATCAGGGGAGCCCACTGGAGAAGACTGCTCTCGATCAAACTACGATCGACTCCAATTCAGGCACTCTGGTTGTCTCCTATTCCTCTTCTGACAGCCAGTTTGCCTCTCTGCTTACCTCTTCCCTCTTCCAGTCGGTCGTAAGATAGGGCTTCCCCTGCGAATCGAAGGCCAGTCAGAAGGCCATGTATACCCCAAATACATGGCCTTCGAAACAATAGAATCTGCGAAAGCCTCCTTCAAAGAAGCCGCCAGGCTCGGCCGTCGGGTGCGTAGAAATTGTTGGTGGAGAGATGGCACAGATTGCTTCGTCAGATCCAAGCTTGCTCTTCCAACCACCAGCAATCATGTTGCATAGTTCGCCGATCGCATCTTCGATCATGGGGCTATCCGACTCCGAAACGGCTCCGAGCATGACTCCTGCCGTAACCTGAGCAACGGTACGGCTTGCAAACAGCACGCACTCTCCGTGAATCGATCCGGAGAACAATATCCGGGCTGAGATAGAAGGATCGGCGATGTCGGCTTTCTCTGTGGGCGCACAGTCTCGCTCCAGCATCATCTCGAAGACCTCCGAGACTGCCGAATCAAGTCTTCCGACCCAGTCGAGGTCCTGGATCTGCTGCACTGTCATATCTAGGCCGCCTCGAGCAATGGCACCACACGCGCCTTTACCTGCTCCGCAGTAAACGGTTTGCAGATATAGCCTTGTGCCCCCGCGGCAATGGCTCGCAGGACAAATGGTTCGCTTCCCTCTGTTGTGATCATCACGACAGGAACTCCGACCGCAAGCTGCTGATCACGCCTGGCTTCAAGGAATTGCAAGCCATCCATCACAGGCATGTTGATGTCGCTGATGATAAGGCCAATTTTCATCGTACTTGCCGTATCGCCGCGCAGGATTTCAAGTGCCTCTTCTCCGTTAGAAGCCTGCAATATTTCCAAAAAATCAATTCCAGACTGCCGTAGCGCCCTTTCAATTACCTTCCTCATCACTGCCGAATCGTCAATAATTAATGCTCGCACCTGACCTCCACGATCACTGCCGCTCTTGAACTTCTATCGGCTTGAACCCGGAAATGCTTGAGAAGATATCAAGCTTAGGCCCCTCTAACCTGAAGCACCCTACTTTGGCAGATAACCTGCTTTATCCCTTCGCATGGATAGCGGACTATATGCGGCATACACGGGGTTGATGGCGCGGACGCAGGCGCTCGATACCGCCGCCAACAATCTCTCCAATGCAGGCACCAACGGATTTAGGGCCCAGCGTGATTTTTTTCGCGGTGTTCTAGTGGACAGCCTTCGGCCAAACTCTCCTGAAGCTTCGCAGATAGGTCACACCGTGAACGATTTTGGCATTCTCGGTGGAAACGCCCTTGACCTTGGACAAGGGCAGATTGTGACTACTGGCAATCCGTTGGATCTCGCGATCCAAGGCGAAGGATTTTTCGCAATTAAAACAGCGAATGGAGTTCGATACACGCGTGATGGAGCGTTTAGGCGATCTTCGGCCGGAATTCTTGAAACCGGTCTCGGAGAGCCAGTGCTCGATGCCAAGCAACAGCCCATCGCAATTCCTTCCGGATCCATTTATATCTCTCCCGATGGAAGCGTATCCGTCTCAACTCCTGGAGGAAGCGGGATCGTGGGGCGGATTGCAGTCTTTGATTTCAGCAATCGATACGCGCTGACAGCAGAAGGAACGAATCGCTTCACCGCCAATGGGGAAAAGCCAATCACAGGCAGCGGCGTGATTGAGCAAGGGTCAATTGAAGGTGCAAATCAGGATGCCATCCACGGTTCAATGCAACTCGTCCTGGTGCAGCGCCAGGCAGAAATGATGCAGAAAGCCCTCAGCGTCTTCAATAACGAATTTGACAAGACCGCGACGGAAGAACTGCCGCGCGTTTGAGTTTACCAAGGAGAACAGCATGATCCGAGCTCTCTATACGGCAGCCAGCGGAATGAGTGCCCAACAGGCTAATTTGGACACGGTAGCCAATAACCTCGCAAACTCGGCGACAGCAGGGTTCCGGCGCCGCCGTCTTCAATTCGAAGACATGATCTACCAGAACATGATTACGCCGGGATCTCCACAAACCCAGCAAACAACTTCGGCAGGGCTGCAAATCGGCCTGGGAACCCGATCGGCGGCAACCGAGGTCATCATGACACAGGGAGATTACAACCAAACCTCGAACACTTACGATATTGCCATCCAGGGAAGCGGATTCTTTCAGATTTCGCGGCCCGATGGCACGATCGCTTATACGCGCGCTGGAAACTTCCACCCTACGAACCAGGGTCAACTGGTGACGACAGATGGGGATCCTGTACTGCCCTCTATCACGATTCCTTCGAATGCCAAAGACGTCATGATCTCCCCATATGGCGTAGTCTCGGCGACCATTCCCGGGCAGGCGACGCCGGCACAGCTCGGCACAATTCAACTGGCCACATTTGCCAACCCGGGCGGTCTTCAATCGATCGGAGGAAATCTCTTCTTGCAGACAGACGCATCTGGAGTTCCCATTACGGACACTCCTGGGGGAAATACCGGCATGGGATCCCTCCAGCAAGGCTATCTCGAAGGCTCGAACGTTGATGTCGTCTCAGAATTTGTGCAGATGATCCTGGCGCAGCGTGCTTATGAGAGCAATTCCAAAGTCGTGCATGTCGCCGATGATATGTATTCGCAGATCAATGGTCTCGTTCGTTAGGATCTCCATGAGCGTCTTGATTCTCAAAAAGAGTCTCCCGATTGCGATCAGTCTTGCCTTTGCAGGTAGCTCGATTGCATCTTCCTTGGAGTCCGTTTGCGTTCGCACTCCTGCCATGGCCGTCAGAGCAATCAGATCTGACGTGACCGCTTCTATGCTGGCACAGAAGGACGGCTACAGGATCGTGAAAGTCCATTGGGACCCTCTGTTGAACCAACGATGGGCGATTATTGCAAGCTGCGGTCATCCGGATAGACCCTCTATTGCAATGCTGCTGCCCGATTTGGCGCCGCAGACCGAAGTCTCTCCCCTCGGCAACCATGTGAGCAGCAACCCATGGATGCAATCTCCATTTCCAGTCATCCATGCAGGGGATCTCGTACAGTTGCAAAGTCAGAGCAACAACATACGCATCGAAGTTGCCGGCAGAGCAGAAGAAAATGGGGCCATCGGCAACAAAGTCCGCGTACGACTGCTCCACTCCGGCTTCGATACCAATCAGGAACAGACGTTGCGCGGAATCGTTCGCGGTCCTGGTCATGTGGAGATCGAACCATGAGAGTCCGTTATCAACGAGGTCAAGGCAAGACGCTGACGAGTAGAACTTCTTTGGGTTCCAGAAACGCAGTTTTCTTGGTGTTAATGATGCTGTCGCTTACGACTTCGTTATCGGGTCAGCTTGCAACCATTAAAAACCAGCTTCATCCTAAGCCAAACGTGGCAGAGGTCTCTTTGGACTCGTATCTTGAGCGGGTGCGGACTGAGAACTCAGCTGTACAGGCAGCCCCAGGATCCATATGGATAGACAGCGGCCGGTTGACTCGAATGATGGCCGATGTGCGTGCGATGCGCCCACACGATCTGATCTCCGTGATTGTTGATGAGAATCTCGCTGCTTCAACAGATGGCACTGTGAAAAACTCACGAGCTTCGAACGCCAATTCTCAGGTCTCGGCTCTCTTCGGAGCGCTTCACGCAGGCAATGCCCTGCAGAATCTAGTCAACCAAAGCTCTGCAGCTGGTTTGAACGCACAAGGAACCAGTGCGACGAACTCCAGCCTGAGCACGATCCTTGGTGGTCACGTTATAGAGGTTCTTCCGAACGGAATGCTCGTGATCGAAGCCGCGCGGCAGGTGGAATTCAGCCAGCAGACGCAGACGATCGTACTTCATGGTGTTGTTCGCCCTGAGGACATCTCCCAGCAGAACCAGATCCTTTCCACCGCGATCTCCAGCCTCGAGCTTGAAGTTCGCGGCAAAGGGATCATCACCGATTACACACATCGGCCGAACGTTCTAGTTCGGTTGCTGCAGCGCGCACTGATCTTTTAGATCCAGAGAGCTTGGTATGATGGCGCATTTTCAGATAATTTCGGAGAAAAAGAAGCTCTTTCACAAAAACATGTTGTGGGTTCAATGCGGGATGCTTCTGCTGATCGCAGGTTCAGGGAGCCATCTCGCTGCCGTCGAAACCGCCCACAGCCAGAAGCTCGCACGCGTCAAGGACATCGCTTCGATCGAAGGTATACGGGATAACCAGCTGGTCGGCTACGGAATTGTGGTTGGCCTGCAGGGTACGGGGGACAGCCAGCAGACGACCTTCCCTACCCAGACCCTGGCATCCACTCTTTTGCGCATGGGCGTGAGAGTTCCGGCCGGAGCAATACGCGTACAGAATCTTGCCGCAGTATTTGTCTCGGCAACATTGCCCCCCTTCGCCCGCTCCGGCACAAAGTTGGACATCACCGTTTCTTCTGCCGGAGACGCCCGCAGCCTCGAAGGCGGACTCCTTCTGATGACACCGCTCTACGGCGCCGACGGCAATATCTACGCCCAGGCGCAAGGACCTCTGGTAGTGGGAGGATATGCGATCAGTATCAACGGCAATGTAAAACAGATGAATCATCCCAACACAGCTAGGGTCCCCTTTGGCGCCATCGTTGAGCGCGCGGTTCCACTCGAGATCGAAGGCAAGAATCAGTTCTCACTGCTGTTGAACGATGCTGACTTTCGTAGCGCCGAAGCCGTCGCCGATACTATCAACCACACACTGAATAGGGCTGCAGCTCATCCAGTCGACAGCCGCAGGGTTGTTCTGTCGGCAAAGCCTGGCGAAGAAGTTCCAGCCTTTCTCGCTGAGGTCGAATCGATTGAGGTTCCCATCTATCCTCGAGCCAAGGTGATCGTCAACGAGCGCACTGGAACAGTGGTGATCGGAGGAACGGTTGTGCTGCAGCCAGTGTCTATCTTGCATGGAGGGCTCGCAGTCAACGTTGTGAGCGAGTTTCAGGTATCGCAGCCGGGTCCATTCTCCAACGGAAACACGAAGGTCGTGCAACAGACAAATGTCGATGCATTGGACAAGCCGGTCAACCGGATCGAGCTGAAGCAAGGGGCAACCGTAGACGATCTTGTCCGCAGCCTTCAAACCATTGGGGCATCCGCACGAGATGTAATCTCCATTCTGCAGGCGATGAAGTCTGCCGGGGCGCTGGAAGCGGAGATCGAGGTTCTATGATGAATGTTCAGGACGTTACAACGCACAGTATTCTCGATAATGATCTGCGTACCCGTGCGAAGCTGACCGATGCAGCTCAGCAATTCGAAGGCATGCTACTTCAGGAGATGTTGAAGCCGTTACGTTCAAATGAGGACAGCTGGAGTGGAGATGAGAGCTCCGACAGTGGGTCCGATACAATCAACAGCTTCGGGGTTGAAGCCGTCGCGAAGGCGATCTCGAAGAGTGGTGGCCTTGGTATCGCACGTCAAGTCATTCAGCAGGTTACGGTTGAGCATGACAAAACTCACGCCGCGAAAACATCCAAGGTCACCTTCACCCATAGCCGAGAATAAAAGTATGGCGGCTGCGAATCATGCTTGCAGCCGCCATGCTACTACGCTTTGGCCGGAACGTTACTCTCCGTAATAATTTAGACCGAGATGTGTAATCAGGTCTTCGCCCATGATGTGGCGAAGGGTGTTCTTGAGCTTCATGTTCTGGATAAACAAATCGTGCTCCGGATAGACGCCGGGGGCCGAGTCTGGGTCCTTGAAGTAGAAGCTAAGCCACTCCTGAATCCCCAGTCCGCGAAGCGACGGCGTGCGTGCGGCCAGATCCATGAAGAGGATCAGGTCGAGAGCCAGCGGAGCCGCAAGAATGGAGTCGCGGCAAAGGAAGTCAACCTTGAGCTGCATCGGATAGCCAAGCCAGCCAAAGATGTCGATGTTGTCCCAGCCTTCCTTGTTGTCGCCACGGGGGGGATAATAGTTGATTCGAACCTTGTGATAAAGGTCCTTGTAGAGTTCAGGATGAAGCTCAGGCTGAAAGATGTGCTCAAGCACGCCGAGCTTTGAGACCTCTTTCGTTTTGAACGAATCCGGATCGTCCAGGACCTCGCCATCCCGATTCCCGAGAATGTTGGTCGAGTACCAGCCTGCAACGCCAAGATTGCGTACCTTGAACGCTGGGGCAAGCACAGTCTTGATGAAGGTCTGCCCGGTCTTGAAGTCCTTGCCGCAGATGGGAGCGTTCATCTTTTTCGAGAGCTCTCGCAAAGCAGGGATATCGACTGTCAGGTTTGGCGCACCATTTGCAAAAGGAATTCCCTCTTTAAGCGCAGCCCATGCATAAAGCATTGATGGAGTGATCGACGGATCATCGTCAACAAGGCCTTTTTCGAAAGCCGCAAGCGTCTGATGGACAGGCGCCTGTTCCATGTAGATCTCGGTTGAACCGCACCAGATCATGACCTGACGGTCGGTTTTGCTTTTGAACTCCGCAATGTCATTGCGAATCTGGTTGGCGAGATCGCACTTGTTTTTGCCGTTTTTTACCTTCTTGCCTTCCAGGCGCTTGACGTAGTGCTGGTTGAATGCCGCAGGCAGCGGCTCAATGGACTCCAGAAAGGGACGAATCTGCTGCAGCTGATCATTATCGAGTACCTGAGCCGTCTTGGCCGCGTCGTAGAGATTACCGCCGAAGATGTCCCAGCCGGTGAAGACCAGGTCATCGAGCGAGGCGAGAGGAGCAAAATCCTTGATCAATGGGCTCCGGGACTCTGTGCGTTTGCCCAGACGAATAGTTCCCATCTGTGACGTGGAACCGATGGGTAGAGCAAGACCGCGCCGAATCGCTTCGACGCCGGCGATCAAAGTCGTGGCAACGGCTCCCATGCCGGGAATCATGACACCTAATTTTCCTGTGGCTGGCTTGATGCTGGATGCCGCTTCATTGGGCGCGGCGTGGGGTGTAGACATTGCGTAACGATACCCTTCTGTTGCGATTTTTTCCGTATGCGCGGAAGAGCTAGTATCGCTTACTGGCAACAGGTGGCGCAAATAAAACCCAATGTTTACAAGCCTTTAGCGGTAACTCGAATATGCGCTCTTCAACGTAATTTGCTGCGATTGCAAACCATGTCACCGTAGAGGAATGTTTGAAAGATTCCGTCCAGTTCGAAGAGCACGGACGCGTTGCTTCTGGTTAGGAGGCCTCCGTGCGGATGCGGTTGCGCCAATGTGTCCAAACGAACCAGACGATTCCGACGACTAGCACAATCTCTACTGAGAGGTGAAAACGATGAAAGATTTCCTTGAAACGCGGATCGGACTCCCAGCGATCTCCTAATTTCATGCCGACATAGGCGAGCACGTAGCACCACGGCCAGGAACCGATAAACGTGTACGCGTGAAACTGAAGTTGCGGCATTCGTGCAATGCCGGCAGGAAGAGCAATAAAGGTACGGACGACGGGAAGCAGTCGCGCAAGCAGGACAGTGAGTCCGCCGAAGCGCTGAAAGAAATGCTCCGTGCGGTCCAGGTCGTGGCGGCTGAGTAGGACATATCGTCCAAAGCGCTCGACGGCGGGACGTCCACCAATCGCGCCTAACCAGTAAGCAGGGATGGAACCCAGGTTGCAGCCGATCGCACCTGCGGTAGCGACCCAGAACAATTTGAGTTGACCTGTGTGCACAAGATACCCGGCAAAGGGCATGATGATTTCAGACGGGAGCGGGATACAGGCAGACTCGATGCCCATCAGCAGCGCGACGCCGGCATAGCCTCCGGCAGAGATAACGGAAATAATGAATCCAGCGAGGATGGTGAGGATCTTCTCGGACATGCAGTCGCAGTATAGCGGGTAGACGCATACGCTGTGCGCTAATATGGAGATAAACGTTACTCTATGAAAATCGTTGTTCCTCCTCTAAGCGAACTACATAAGCGGGCCCCGAAATATTGAAACGCGAGATAGAACTCGACTTCGTGCGCGGTATCGCCATCCTCATGGTGCTGGACTTTCACTCGCCCAGAGGCATTCTCTTTTACCCGTTCAGGCTAATGGGGTTTCACCACTTTGGCTGGGCCGGCGTCGATATTTTCTTCGTTTTGAGCGGCTTCCTGGTGGGTGGCCTCCTTATTAAGGAATGGAAGCTCAAAGGGCGCATCAACAGCAAAGTTTTTCTGATTCGACGTGGTTTCAAAATCTGGCCCCAGTACTACCTCTTCATTGTGTTGATGCTACTAACAGGACATCGCTCTCTGGGGCAGTTATGGGGAAACCTTCTTAACATTCAGAACTATGTGGGCGGTGTTGCCCATACCTGGAGTCTGGCTGTCGAAGAGCACGCCTATTTATTGTTGGTTCTGATGCTGGTCATCGCAGCTGCTCTCAGGGTAAGGATGAAAGTGTTTTTCGTCTTTCTGACTGCGATGACCCTCAGCGTCATCGTGCTGCGAGCAATACTTGCTGCGCATGGAGTGGACGTCTATTCCGTAACGCATGCGCGAATTGATGGGATTTTCGAAGGCGTGCTGCTTGCAACTCTCTATCATTACGCGCCTGATACATTTCGTCGCCTGCAGCGGCCTCGATGGCTGTGGATTTCCATTCTTGTGGCTGTCATCGTTTATTTCCGCCTGAATCTTCGCTCTCCTGTAGCTATCTCCTTTAGCTTTGACTGCGCAAATGCTATGGGAATTGCCATAATGATGTTGCTTTACAAGCACCGCGAAGGAAGAAAACGGCCAGCTCTCTATCGATTTGTGGCGTGGATCGGACTCTACTCTTATGGAATCTACCTGTGGCATGTATCCGTCATCGAACCGACGGTGAAGGTCTCGACCCACTTGCCTCCATGGTTTGCTGCAATCTGGATCGCGTTGGTTCCATCTCTCTTGGGTGTGATTCTCGGAATCTTCTTCACGAAGGTCGTAGAGTTTCCTGCCTTGGCCTTGAGAGACAAATTGTTTCCTCGACCGGTCGATTCTGCTGTGGGAGTTCCGGCCGAAGTCGAGGCACTGCCAAAATGACTTGTCTGTCAGAGTGCTCTATCATGGATAGATAGCATTTATAACGCGATGAATTGATCGCGGATGTTGTACAACCGCGCGGACAAATTAGCAAACGAAACGCCCGCATCAGGAGAATCGCTCATGTCAGATACTGTTGTTACTCCGGCTGGTACAGGGGGTGTCTCTACAAAATCGCGCCCGGTGAGCAGCTACGGGGCTCAGGCGCATGACCCCTCGAAGCCCCCGGTGAAACGACAGATTGTCTGTTTCGGCTTCTACAAGATCATGCCGGAATGGCGCAGGCTTCCAGCGGAAGAGAAGGCCGCTCATAAAGCCGCTTTCGCCGAAGTGTTGGCGAAGTGGAATAAGCCGGGAGAGTTCCTCTCGATGACCTATTCGACTGTGGGCACGCGTGGCGATGTGGATATGTGCGTGTGGTCGATCGGCTATGCTGTCGACGAGCTGAACCGGATGCGTAGCGAGCTGATGGCGACTCCGTTGGGAGGGTATCTAATCTCGCCGCATAACTTCCTGGCTATGACGAAGCGGTCGCAGTACCAGATTGACCGGCCAGACGAAAGCGAGGGAGAAGGCCGCGGAGCGATTCGACCCGGCGGCCAGAAGTACATCTTCATCTATCCCTTCTGGAAGACGAGGCCGTGGTATCTGCTCCCTGCTGATGAGCGAAAGCGGTTGATGGATGAGCATATTCGCATCGGCCTGAGCTACCCGCGAGTGAAGCTGAATACGACTTATTCGTTCGGCATTGACGACCAGGAGTTCGTGGTCGCCTTTGAGACGAACTTCCCGGAAGACTTCCTGGATCTGGTGCAGCAGCTTCGCGAGACGGAGATCAGCATGTATACCCTGCAGGACACGCCCATCTTCAGCTGCGTTCGTGTGTCTGCCGAGGAAATGCTGGACCGCCTGGGATAACGATGGCTACAGCGAAGACGTCGGGCGCGAAGCGCGTCATAAAGAAGAACGTAAAGACCCCGCGTGATGCCAGAAACCCGCTTGATCCAAAGAGGATTGACGCAATCCTGGAAGTCCTGGCGAAGACCTATCCGGGTGTTGTGTGCGCATTGAATCATCGCAATGCATGGGAGCTTACAGTAGCGACGATTCTTTCGGCACAATGTACGGATGTACGCGTAAACATTGTAACGCCCGCGCTGTTCAAAGCCTTCCCCACCCCAAAGGCGATGGCTGCCGCTTCCCTATCTGAGATCGAAGAGCTGATTCGCACAACGGGTTTCTTTCGCAACAAGGCGAAATCCATTCAGGGCGCCGGTCGCGCGGTGACGGAAGAGTTCGCTGGCAAGATTCCGCAAACAATGGAAGAAATTCTTCGATTGCCGGGGGTGGCGCGTAAAACCGCTAACGTCGTGTTGGGATCGTGGTATGGAATCGCTCTCGGCGTGGTTGTCGATACTCACGTAATGCGGTTATCTCGGCGCCTGGAACTCACGAAACAGACGACACCGGAAAAGATTGAGCGAGACCTGATGAAGATCATCCCGCAGGATCGCTGGATCAATTTTTCGCATGAACTAATTCATCATGGCAGACAGGTGTGCATCGCCCGAAAGCCACGGTGCATCGATTGCACGCTGGAGAAGCTTTGCAACTCAACAGATAAGACGTGGAGTTCCCACGCAAAAGGCTGAATCGAACCTTCTCTGTTTTTGCGAAAAAATGACGTGCGACATATGGCCCTCGAAACCGATCGGGCGAGATGGGAATCATCGTCAGAAATTAGATGAAGCAGTTGCGTAGTGCCTGAACAAGTTCTTGAATGGTCGCGGCCTTGGCCTCGACCGTCGGCTCAAAGCCAAGCTCGCGCAGGGTCCGAGAGGTAATCGGTCCGATGGAAGCCAGCACGATGCCGGGTGGCAGAACAAGTCCCGAAGCTTCCAGCAGGGTTATCAGATTGCGCGCTGTAGAGGCGCTGGTAAAAGTGATCGCGTCAGGATAGTCCACTGGCGAAGCGAAGAGCTCGCGGAGACGCGGGATTGACCCAAGCGGAATTTGGTTGCGATATGCCTCGACAACGGTGAGCCGCGCCCCTGCTTCATTCAGCGCGGCCGGAAGAACATCACGGGCCTCTGCTGCGCGAATCAGCAGGACTTTTGCATCCCTCATATAGGGCGCAAGAGATTCGGCGAGAGATTCGGCGACGTAACTCGTGGGAGCCAGAGCGACCTCAAGGCCCAGTTGCTCGATCGCCCGACCAGTGGCAGGTCCGATGACGGCGATAGGTGGGGAGAGAATATCTGGATTGCGGCGTTCTCCGAAGACTTCAACGGCATGCGCACTAGTAAAGACAATCCAGTCGAATTGATCGACGCGAGCGAGTGCTTCGTCGAGAGGAGCATAGGATTCGGGAGGAATAATCTCAATAGTAGGAACGGAGACTACGATGGCACCCTCTGCCTGAAGCGTAGCCGCGAGTTCGGAAGAACGTCCGGGAGCGCGTGTGATGAGGATGCGGCGGTTCGCAAATGTAAGAGCCGGAGGCACACAGAATATTGTAGGAGTAGCCCAGCCTACGGCTCAGATTTTCTTTACGCCTCAAAATCAACAGGTGATTGGCTGGACTACCATTCGATTCACGAGGTCACTCCGAACTGTGACGCGGCTGGGAACGGCGAATCTTTTTGACCGGAGGCGCCGCGCTCGGAGGATGCACCTTGCCGTTTCCATTTCCCACCTGCTTCTGGCCGGGTGTTTCGATCACGGCGCGCATCCAGTAGTTGCCTTGTTCATCGACCTCGATGCCGTGCACCTCGCGTTCAAAGCCCGGGAAGCGCTTGCCGAATTCTTCGGTAGCCAGGATAAGGCGGATGACGGGGCTCTCCGGACCGCCCAACCGCTCGCCCGGCATGCACATGGGGATTCCTGGAGGATACGGGACCAGCATGACAGCTCCGATCCGTCCATGCATCTGGGTGAAACGTATCTTCTCAGTCTCGTTGCGCAGGAGCTTCTGATAGGTCTGGGCGGGCGTCAGGACAGGATCGAAGTCTTCATCGCAAGCCTCCCCTACGAGCGTGGGAAGATTGAGCTCAATCATCGCGGCATGCATCTCATCGGAGAGCTCCTTGAGAGTCGCATTGCGATAACGATGAGGATATTTGGCGACGAGCTCAGGCAACGCCTCTTCGAGCGGAGCCTCGCTGTCATAGAGACGCTTGAACTCGAAGAGATTTTCGAGCAGAGATCCCCACTTCCCTTTTGAAGTGCCTACCGAAAACAGAACCAGCACGGTGTAATCACCGGTACGAGCGATCTCAACGCGGCGCGAATCCAGGAATTCGGTAAGAATCGCGGCGGGGATTCCCCAGTCGTTCACATTTCCTTGTGCATTGACTCCCGGCATCAGGATGGTGACCTTCGTCGGATCGAGCATGCAGTAGCCGTTGTCGATATCTTCGTCCTGGAAGCCATGCCAGTCTTCGCCCGGCTTCAGAGTCCAGCAGGCAGGCTTGGAACCAAGAAGCTCATCCGGCGTCTCCTCGAAGACGTACTTTTCCCCGGTGGAAGGATCGCTGACCTGATCGGGCTGGAAGAGACGGAAAAACCACCCATCCCCGTTCTCGGCGGAGCGCAGGCGATGAGCGACCGAACTCATTGCCTTTCGAAAACTGATGGCATCCTGAATAGTTTCATACATCAACGTCGGCCCGGCAGGCTCATCCATCATGGCTGCCGCGACATCCAGCGAAGCGATCAGAGGATAGAACGGCGAAGTGGTGCCGTGCATCATGAACGACTCATTGAATTGATCGAAATCCAATGGGGCCCGCGGACTGAGCTTGATATGGACCATCGACCCCATGGAGAAGGCCGCAAGCATCTTGTGGGTGGACTGCACAGAAAAAATCGTGGGACGATCCGTCATATCATCCGGGACGTCCATGGCAAAGCGGCCTCGGTAGATCTTGTGGAACTTCGCATAGGCATACCATGCCTCGTCGAAGTGAACTCGGGGAACGGATTTCGAGAGTTCCTCAACGACGCGATTGACGTCGTAGCAAAGACCATCGTAGGTCGAGTTGGTGACGACCGCATACGTCGGATTCTGATTCTCGACACCCTTGGTCAGAGGACTGCGATCGATCAGCCCACGGATGAACTCCGGGCTGAAGCGCTTCAGCGGGACCAGGCCGATCATGCCATAGCCATTGCGCGTGGGCTTCATATACACCGGGCGCGCACCTGTGACTGTCAGCGAGTGGCAGATGGACTTGTGACAGTTGGCGTCGGCCAGAACGATGTCGTCCTGCGCGATCACACCGTGTCCAATAATCTGATTCGACGTGGAGGAGCCGCCGAGGACATAAAAAGTCCAGTCCGCTCCGAAGATGCGAGCGGCATTGCGCTCAGACTCTCCGGGAGGTCCCAGATGATCGAGCCAGGAGCCAAGCTGTGCAGTAGAGATGCCGAGGTCGGAGCGTAAAAGATTCTCACCAAAGAAGCGCTGAAACTCCATGCCGACTGGATGTTTGAGGTAGGCGACGCCGCCCATGTGCCCCGGCGCGTCCCAGGAATACGCCCCCTGATCGGTATACTTCTTCAACTCGCGGAAATAAGGCGGCAGCAGCTGCTCGTGGTAGCGTTCGACGGCAAAGTCCACGCGATTGGCGATAAACGCCGGCGTGTCACCGAAGAGGTGAATATATTCGTGGACCTGCTTGACTACTTCGAGAGGAAGTTCGCTGACCAGCGTACGATCAGCGATCAGGAAGATCGGTATTTTCTTATTTCGATGCCGTACCCCGCGAAGAATCTTGAGTGCGGCGCGTTCGTCAAACTGGTTCTCGCCCTCGAGGTCCCAGTCCAGAAGGATCGCCGAATAAGAGGGATCGGAGGTCACGAGCGACAAGCCATCCTCTGGCGTGGAGGTCCGGATGACCTGGTATCCCTCTTCGCGGATCGCATCCACCAGACGCTCCATCGCACGATCCGAAACCGAATCGGTTCCACCCACTTCACTCGCAATCAGCAATACCCAACGACCTTCGTTCAATTCCACCTCGCAACTTCAGACAATTAAGCAGTTTACAGGGATTCGACACACAAAAACATGAACACCCGATGGATTTGAAGCCTCGGGACGCAATGGACCGGTTTATATCGCAGAGAGATTGAGGAGTTCCAGAGCGCCGCGGGATTTCAGGTCATCGGCAATACTCTGACCGAGTGCCTCGGGATCCATGGAGCCGGGTGCCTTTCTATCCAACGCAACCATGGATTCTCCATCCAGTGCGATCACCTGGGCGAAGACGCGCCAGCGGTTGAACTCAGGCACACAGTGAATCCCGATGGGGATGGAGCAGCCTCCGCCAAGGCCATCCAGTGCGATGCGCTCTGTTTCCACGCAGAAACGGGTCTCCGGGTGATCAAGATCCGCCAGGGCCTGGCGAACGAACAGGTCTCGAGCCTCATCGATCGGATGCGAACAGCTGCGCGTCTCGATGGCGAGCGCACCTTGACCGGGCGCTGGGCAAAGTTCATCCGGAGAGAAGCGCCGATGGACCCACTCCGTGCGGCCCAGACGATCAAGCCCGGCGGCAGCCAGTACTAGAGCATCGCACTCCCCTGCGGCCAGCCTCTTCAGCCGCGTGTCGATATTGCCTCGAATCTCAACGAACTCCACATCTGGACGAAGCGAGAGCAACTGCGCCTTCCGCCTTGGGCTGGTCGTGCCAATGCGTCCGCCTAACGGAAGCGTGTGAAGGGCCCAATAAGGCTCGCATACCCAGGCATCGCGGGCATCCGCGCGCTTCGGAATCGCGGCAAGAGTAAAGCGCGGAGACAATTGCGTCGGCAGATCCTTGAGAGAATGCACGGCAAGATCGATACGGCCTTCCGCGAGCGCTTCTTCGATCTCTTTGATAAAGATGCCTTTGCCATCCACATCGGGGGGAGGAACAAAGTCCGGCTGCTGCATGCGGTCGCCGGTGGTGCGGATCACCTCTATTTCAGCAGCGTGACCAGCAGAGCGCAGTGACTCGAGAACATAATTAGCCTGCCATAGCGCAAGCTGTGAGCCCCGAGAGCCGATGCGAATAGGAGTGGACATGACTTATTCAGAATAAGGGATTTCGAGATGGAAATGTTGCAAGTGAAAAGGGACGGGCGACAGTGCGCTCGTCCCTCGGTTTCCTGCTCATGGATCACATCGCTTTACCGCCGGCCACCTCCGCCACGGGAACCTCCGCCGCCAGGGGATCCATGGAATCCACCTCCGCCATGGAAACCGCCTACTCCACCGGTGAAGCCACCGGAAGGACGGCCCACGACACCACCACGCGGATATCCTCCTATGTACCTGCCACCCCGGTAACCGTAATATCCTCCATACCCATATCCGGGGTAGAAGCCGCGGCCGTAGCGGCCATAGATGAAGCCTCCGCCCCCGATGTAATACGGAGAATAGAACCCATATCCAAACGGGTTCCAGAATAGCCCATCACCAGGAAGCCAAGTGTAACCGACCGGCCCGCCAGCCCAGTACCATCCTGGATAGAAACTGGCTGTGCCGGCATATTCCTGGGCGAGGTTGATGTTCGCCTCCCCTAGATACTGTGAGCGAAGACTACTCCAGTTGTAGAGATCGTCTTTAGAGGAGTCCTTGTCGAACTTCTGCGGCTTCGCCGGCTCGCCGCTCAGCGCGATCTGACGTCCGCCCTTTACTTTGATCGCTTGAACATTGGTATTCAAGTCGGCGCCGGGATAGATCTCTGCCTCGCCGTCGAAGACGCGCAAAGTGGAGTTGCCGGCATCGAAGCTGTAGAGCCCCTTCTTGGTAAGGTGAGCCTGCCCATTCGGCATATCCACCAGAAAAAGATTTTCTTTATAGAGTTGATCAACCTCGACATTCGCGCGACCCTGCACCACCCTTACTTCCGTCTTCGTGAGGCTAGGCGAGATCATCTCGACAGCGCTGTTGGCTCCCAGCCGCAAAAAGACCCCCGGCATCAGCAGGACCTCCGCCTTTCCATTCGCGGTCGAGATCGTTTGGCCCTTTTCAACCTGGGTTTTGCTTACAGACTTGGAAGAGAGTTGCTGGCCGTTCAATGTGGCCTGCCCCTCGATGTAATTCAAAGTTCCTGGGCCGGCTGGGTTCGCATTCTGCCCGTACGAAAATGCGCTCAGAGTCGCCAGGGAAAGTAGAAATATTCTCAACCTTGGCATCTTGAAACCTCTGAAGATTAGACGCAGATGGAAACGAAAAGATACATCGGTAAGTACAACTGCAGCTTTGAGATAGCTCGCGCTTCGAAGCGCGACAATTCTTTGGTCTCGGTGTTAACACCTCAAACCGTATGCTACTCGGAATGGGAGCCTTTAGTCGGGGTTGCCTCGGGTACCTGCGCTGCTTCACGAAGAGCAGTAAGCTGCGGATGGAGCAGTTTTGCGGTAAGCGATCGCGTAAGTGCATCGACAGCCTCGCGTTGCTCGACCGTAAGCGTTGCAAGCCGCTTTGCCGAGCGCGCAAGCTCTGCTTCACGAATCGACTCCGCATTCTGCTGAAGAGCAATAATCGCTGGAACAGCGCCGCGAGACTGCACCCGTTGCTGATACTTATCTACTTCCTGGCTGACGATCGTCTCCGCCGCGGCCGCTTCACGGCTGCGATCCGCAAGATTTGCCGCGGCGACCTGTTGCAGGTCGTCAATGTCATAGATAAAGCAGCCCTCCACCTCGTTCATTTGGGGATCGACATCGCGAGGAACAGCGATGTCGATAAAGAACATGGGCCGATTGCGGCGGCTCTGTAGAAAGTGCTGTCCGTGCGACCTTCCAAAGAGCTTCTGAGGAGCTCCCGTGGAAGTGATGACGATGTCGGCCCGAGCTGCTTGATCATACAGATCCTCGAACAGGATCACCTGTCCCTTGAACTGCGCAGCGATCTTCTCCGCTCGTTCCAGCGTGCGATTCGCAACCAGAATATTCGTTGCTCCCTGCTGAATCAGATGTCGCGCTGCAAGCTCCGACATCTTCCCTGCCCCCACCAGCAAAACCGTCTTCCCTTGAAGAGAGCCAAAGATTTTGCGCGCAAGATCTACAGCAACGGAAGCAATCGAGACCGAGCTCGAACCGATCTGCGTCTCGGACCGGATCTTCTTGGCAACGGTGAAAGCGCGTTGAATCAAAGTGTCCAGCGACCCATTGACTGCTCCAACCTCGCGCGCAACCGTGTACGACTCCTTCACCTGGCCAAGGATCTGCGGCTCGCCCACCACCATCGAATCCAGTGAGCTGGCGACGCGAAACAGATGCCGAACCGCCTCGGTCTCACGGTATTCATACAGGTGAGGCGTAAGGGATGAGGGTGTGACGGCAAAGTACTCTTGCAGAAAGCCGAGCAAATTGGCACCCGGAGCGGAACCATCTTCCTGCAGCGTCAGCAACTCCACCCGGTTGCAAGTGGAAAGAATAATTCCCTCCCGGATACCGGGCTGATGGACCAGGGTACGCGTAGCGTCCGCAAGGCGGCCCGCAGGGATAGCCAGCCGCTCACGGACCTCGATGGGCGCCGTCGTGTGGTTGATGCCGATCAGCACGAGATGGTGATTGCGGCTCATGGAGTCGTAAACCTGTGAACGACAGAGAATTGATTCGCCGACCATACAGCAAGAACCACCAGGAAGACGAATCCCGAAAGATAGATCGCGCGACGACCCCGCAGGCCGGAGTGCCGCCGGATGTAGATCATCCCAATATAGGCAAGCCACATCGCGAAGGAGAGCAGCACCTTGGGATCCAGAAAATAGGATGGCCCTATCGTCTGCTGCCCGATCAGCGCGATCAACGAACCGATCAGCAGGCCGGCAGTCATACAAGGCAGCCCGAAGAGCAGAGATCGTAATGCAATCTGATCGGTCGTCTCAAGCGGCGGTAGCCATGATGCTCCTGGAGAAGCATGTTTCGACTTCAGGGAGCGTTCCTGGATCAGGTAGAGCACCGACGCCAGCAGCGAGAGCAGAAGCGCGGCATAGGCTGCCAATAAAAGGGCGATGTGCAGAAAGATCCAGCCGGTGTGGAACTGCGGAAATGGTGTCAACTCCTGTCCCGGACGGAAGGCCGGAACCAGAACAAGGAGAAACGAGACCGGGAGGACGAAGACCCCCAGCGACACCGTGCGATACCGCCAGTACACAATCAGGAAAGCGCCCGCAAGCAGAAGGCCCAGCAACGCCAGGGTCTCATGCGTATCCACCGGAAGCCGGTGGTGAGCAGCGTTCAGCATCTCCGCCAGCGAGACAAAGTGAAAAAACAGTCCGCCAACTGCCGCCGGAATCGCAATCTTGTTCCAGCGTGGACGATCGTAGAGCGCAGCAGGCAGCACCGCGAGCGCGGCGACACCGTAAAGAAAAGCTGCGACTCTGAGCCAAAGAAGGGACATGACTGTACGTTTCGCCGCTGAGCTTGCGCCGAATCTTCAGTATACCGGGTGTGGAAAGCCCCTGGCACCCCTTTGCGCCATCAGGTGCGATATTCTGGCCATTCCAGAATGCCACAAGATACCTCACAAATATTGAGCGGAGATCAGGCGGCGCTTTCACCTGCGATGCGGCAGTATCGGACCGCGAAAGAAGCACATCCCGACACCTTGCTTTTCTTCCGCATGGGTGACTTTTACGAGCTCTTCTTCGAGGACGCCATAATCGCCTCCCGCGAGCTGCAGCTTACCCTCACCGCACGCGACAAGGCGAAGAGTGTTCCGATGTGTGGTGTTCCCTACCACGCGGCGGAGACCTATCTTCAGCGGCTGTTGCGGAAAGGCTTCCGCGTTGCGATCTGCGAACAGATGGAAGACCCCAAACAGGCCAAGGGAGTCGTTCGCCGCGAAGTAACCCGGGTTCTTACCCCGGGAACCGCACTCGATCCCGCGCTGGGTGCCGAGCAGAGCAACTACCTTGCAAGCATCGTCGCCATCGGATCAAATGCCGCCATGGTCTGCGGAGTGGCCCTCCTCGACCTTTCGACAGGCGAGTTTCGATCCACCGAGTTCTCCGGGACAGCAGCATGGGCCCAGGCCGCCGATGAACTGGGTCGGGTACGACCTGTGGAGCTTCTGTACGGCGCCGGCTTGCTGGGCGGCATGAATCTGGCAGGCGAGGCTGTCGAGGAGAGCTCCGCCGGACTGGACGCTATTCGCACCAAGACACCCCTCGAAGAATGGGTCTTCACTGCCGACTATGCCTTGCCTCTCCTTCGAAGCCACTTCCGCGTTCACTCCCTCGACGGACTCGGTCTGGGTGGGCACGAGGCGGCTGGTGTCGCGGCGGGCGCGCTGCTGCACTATATGCAGGCAACCAAACAAGGTGGCCTGGAGCATATAGACGGCCTGCGTTTTTATGAACGCTCCTCCTGTCTCGAACTGGATACGGTCAGCGTGCGGAATCTGGAGCTGGTCGAACCGCTCTTCTCCGGCGAGACCCAGCAAACTACCCTCTTTTACACTCTCGACGCTTGCTGCACCCCGATGGGAAAGCGTTTGTTGCGAGCAACGCTGCTAAGACCGTCCAATGATCTCGCGGAGATTGAAGCGCGGCTCGAGGCTGTCGCCGAGGCCGCATGCGATCTTCGGCGGCGCGAAGCACTGCGTCAGGCTATGACCAGTCTGCTCGACCTCGAACGTCTACTGGGACGTATCGCGCTGGACTCCGCTGGCCCTCGGGAGGTGATCGCGCTGGCTGCGACGCTCCAATGCCTGCCCGGTCTTTTGGCTGCAACGCAGCAGTTCAGCGCATCGAAATGGACCGTATTGGCAAAGGGCTTCGACTCACTTGAAGACCTGCATGAGCTGATCGCAAAAACCATCGCTGAAGATCCCCCGGTCTCGCTCGCCGATGGCGGAGTCATCCGAGCCGGCATAAACGTTGAACTCGACGAGCTCCGCGAGTTGAGCCGAAGCGGCCGGCAGGCATTGGCTGCGATTGAAGAACGCGAACGCCAGCGTACCGGCATCGGTTCCCTGAAGGTTCGTTTCAATAACGTCTTCGGCTACTACATTGAAATCACGAAGGCCAACGCCAAGGCTGTTCCCACCGATTATGAGCGCAAACAGACACTGGTGAACGCGGAGCGCTTTACGACACCGGAGCTGAAGGAGTACGAGACCAAGATCCTGACCGCGCAGGAGCGCTCCGGCGAGATCGAGCGCAGACTGTTTTCGGAGCTGCGGCGGCAGCTTCTCGATGCTGCTGGCCGGATACGTGAGACGGCGCGGCGCGTGGCCGAGATCGACCTGCTCGGTTGCTTCGCGCATCTCGCAGCATTGCGTGGCTGGAATCGTCCTGTAGTCGAGACGGGAGGCCTGATGGAGTTTATCGGCGCTCGGCACCCCGTCGTCGAGCGGCGGCTGGAAGAATCTGGCGCCGGACGATTCGTTCCCAATTCCGTGCATCTGCAAGCGGACACCGGCCCCTCGGTGCTGCTGATCACCGGACCGAATATGGGAGGCAAAAGCACCTACCTGCGACAGGCGGCTCTGCTGGTCATCATGGCGCAATGCGGCTGCTTCGTTCCTGCCGAACAGATGCGTCTCGGCCTGGTCGATCGCATCTACACCCGCATTGGAGCCAGCGACAATGTCGCGCGTGGACGCTCGACCTTCATGGTCGAGATGACCGAGACCGCGGCCATACTGAACTCTGCAACCAATCGCTCCCTTGTCCTCCTGGACGAGATGGGTCGTGGAACCGCCACCTACGACGGTCTCTCGCTCGCCTGGGCAACCGTCGAATATCTTCACAACCAGGTTGGGGCTCGAACGCTCTTCGCTACCCACTATCACGAGCTGACGTTGCTGTCCGAGAGGCTTGAGCGGCTGAAGAATCTGCGCGTCACCGTGAAGGAGACGGCTGGAGGAATTGTGTTCCTTCATTCGGTCGAATCGGGTCCGGCGAGCAAGAGCTACGGCATCGAGGTAGCGCGATTGGCCGGGCTTCCGGCAAATGTGATTGCACGAGCACGCGAAGTGCTGAAGCTGCACGAGCGAGCCGAGAGTCAGCAGGTGCGCGAGGCTGCTGCGGATCATGTTCCCGCCATGCAGATGACGATGTTCACGCCGCTCTCTCAACGCATCGTGGATCGAGTCGCGGAAGTCGACGTAGACGGCCTGACGCCGCGGGAGGCCTTGAATCTGTTAGCCGAGTTGCAGCGGGAGCTGAAAGGATGATGAAGCCAAAGAGCCTGGTGGTTGCAGGAGTCATGAGCGGAACCTCAGCCGACGGGGTCGATGTCGCGTTGTGCAGAATCGGGTCTTCGACCGCGAGCCATGGAGCGCCACGCGTAAAGCTGATCGGAGCAGCAGAATTCCGGTATCCGAAGGCTCTGCGAAGTGCGGTCTTGTCGGCGATGGACGCAAAGGCTACCTCGGTTGCAGAGATGTCGAGGCTCAACTGGCGGCTGGGCGAAGTGTATGCCAACGCTGTTGCGAGCACGGCAGAGCAGTTCGGGGTAAAAGCCGGTCTCGTTGGTTGTCACGGACAGACGATCTATCACCAGGGCGTTGCCTCAAAATATCTCGGCAGCCCAGTGCGGTGCACCTGGCAGATCGGTGAAGCCTCTGTCATCGCCGAGAAGCTGCGGGTTCCCGTCGTGAGCGACTTCCGTCCCGCCGATCTCGCCGCTGGAGGCCAGGGAGCTCCGCTGGTTCCAATGCTGGACTACGTGATGTTCCGCTCGGACAAGGTCAGCCGCGTCCTTCAAAACCTTGGCGGCATCGCCAACATGACATCGATTCCTGCCGGCAGTTCCGTGGAGGATGTTCTGGCATTCGACTCCGGCCCGTCGAACATGGTCATCGACGCCTGCATGACGCGTCTGTTCGGCAAGGCCTTCGATCGCGATGGCATTGTAGCCAGGCGCGGTAAGACAATGCGGCAGGTCGTAGATCAGTGCCTGCGCGAGCCTTACTTCTCTGCCCCGCCGCCCAAGAGTTGTGGGCGCGAAGAGTTCGGAGAGGCGTTCGTCGACCGCTTCGTGGCGATGTGTCGCAAGGCGGGCGCTATGGATGCGGACATCATTGCTACGGCAACCGCTCTCACCTCCGAATCCATCCTCGATTCCTATCGCAGGTTCGTGTGGCCTCACCTTGGACAGAAGGCTCCTATGGCGCGCGGCGTCGAGTATGTCGTCGCCGGAGGCGGAGCGAGAAACGCAACTCTTATGGCCATGCTGCGAGCCGGGCTCGAGCCGCTCGGAGTGCGGGTTCGCCCGACCGACGAGCTTGGGGTTCCGACGCAGGCGAAGGAGAGCGTCGCGTTTGCATTGCTTGCCTGGCTTACCTGGAACGGGCTTCCGGGAAATGTTCCCAGCGCAACGGGAGCCGCGCGACCCGTGGTGCTGGGCAAGGTGACGCGGGGATGATGTTCCTGCGCTCCCCGCTGTTGCGGCTCTGTCGATTTGTCAGCCTGATGCTTTTCGTCTTCGTGGCCGGCTGTCATCAATCGGCTCACGATCCAAAGACGGTGGTGATGATCATCGAGAGCAGTCCCAACAATCTCGACCTCCGCCAGGGTACGGATGCCCAATCGGAGCGCGTGGGAGGCGTGATCTTCGACGCGCTGGTGAAGAAAGACGAGCACTACAACCTGCAGCCCTGGCTCGCCACCCGGTGGGAGCAGCCCGATCCGCTCACCCTGATCGTTCATCTGCGCGATGGTGTGCGCTTTCATGACGGCCGTCCTCTCGAGGCAGAGGATGTTGCCTGGACGATTCGCAGCATGATTGATGGAACGCTGATTACGGCCAAGGGCGGCGCTTTTGCCTCTATCGACCGGATCGAGGTTCGCGATCGGCTGACGCTCGTTCTGCGGCTGAAGCATCCCGATGCCGGGTTGCTCTTCAATATGAGCGATGGTCTCTTCGGCGTGGTTCCGCGCGGCTCGGGACGCGACTTTGGTCTTCATCCAATCGGCTCAGGGCCCTTCCGTTTCGTAAGCGAGGTGCAGGACAAAGAGATCATCGTCGCTCGCAATCCGGACTATTGGGCTGGCGCTCCAAAGATCAACGGGGTGCGGTTCACGGTGGTTCCGGACGCGATCACGAGCGCTCTCGAGTTGCGGAAGGGCTCGGCGGATCTGGCGAGCAACGTCCTGACCTTCGATATGATCCACACTCTCGAGGCGGCTCCCAATCTGAAGATCGATTCGAGTCCGAGCTCGGTGGTGATTTATACCAACTTCAACGTCACCGATCCCATGCTGCGTGACCGCCGCGTGCGGCAGGCCATTGCCTGCGCGATGGATCGGCAGGCGATCGTGGATGCCATCTGGCGTGGCCAGGCACGCCTTGCCAATACCTTGCTGCCAGCGGGACACTGGGCAGCAGCGAGCGACGGGGAGATGGCGCAGTATCCGCATGACGTCGCTCGCGCGGAGAGGCTTCTTGACGAGGCCGGACTCCATCGCGGACCGGATGGCGTTCGATTGCGCATCACCTTGAAGACCTCGACCGATGAGACGACGCGGCTGATGGCTGCGGTTTTACAACAGCAGCTTCGCGCCGCAGGAATCCGGTTGGACCTTCGTTCGGCGGAGTTCGGAACGTTTTATTCAGATGTGACGCGCGGCGCCTTCCAGATGTACGCGCTGCGATGGATCGGATCCAACGAGGATCCATACATCTTTACCTACACCTACGGTTCCGCCGCCTTTCCTCCGAAGGGAGCGAACCGCGGACGCTACTCGAACCCTCGCGTGGATGCCCTTCTCTCGGCAGCTTCCGGTGAGACCGATCAGCAGAAGAGACGAGCCGAGTACGTAGAGGTGCAGAAGATTCTCGCCGAAGACCTGCCGGGAATTCCGCTCTGGTATCCGAACAACGAGGTAGTGCATTCCCGCAGGATCAACGGGGTGAAACCGATGGGCTCGGGCACGTTCGATTACCTGCGTGAGATTACGGTTGAGCCGTAAGGCTTTTACGGTTGCCCTCTGAAAGCTTGCCGCTACAGGCGAAATACAGGGATTCTTCGACTCCGCTGCGCTGCGCTCAGAATGACGGCTCTTGAGTTTGTACGAACATCTTGCTGGTTGCCTCCCAGGGATTCGGACCCGGACGGTTACCGCTACAAAGATTTCTTGGTTGCCTCCCAGGGATTCGAACCCCGATATGCTGAGTCAGAGTCAGCTGTCCTACCATTGAACGAGGAGGCAACAGTTGCGTGGGAGCCGCAGAGTTCTCAGTGTCTTGCACTCTGAACCGATGCCGACGTCCAACTCTTTCGAGTTTACGGATTGAGGGCGTTTCGGTCAATCCTCACGGTCTACAATTGCCTGCATGGACAATGAGATCGGTGCTTTATTTCTCTCCGCCTCGAGCGCGAAGCTTGAGCAGATGACTGGCTTCATTACGAGCTGCATGAACAGGCTCACCGATGAGCAGGTCTGGCAGCGTCAAGGAGCCCACGAGAACGCAATCGGCAACCTGATCCTTCATCTCAGCGGCAACATGCGGCAGTGGATCATGCACGGCGTCGGCGGTGCTGCCGACGTTCGGGTTCGTGAGGAGGAGTTCAGCACGAGCGAAGGCATGACGGCGGCCGAGCTGATCGGACACTGGGAGCAGACCGTGAAGGAGGCCCGTATCGTGATCGAGTCGCTGGCCCCGGAGCGGCTGGTCGACAGGATCACACCTCAGGGCCGGAATGTTACGAAGCTCGAAGCCATCTACCAGGTGGTCGGGCATGTACAGCAGCACACCGGGCAGATCATTGTGCTGAGCAAACAGATGTGCGGCACCGATCTGGACTTGACGATGCCTCGACCACGCTAGCCCCTCCCCCGTTTTTATACAAAGTATTGATTATGAATGGCTTAATGGTGGACTAACATTGCAAAGTCTTGATTGATAACTACTTACGGGTAAAGTATTCAATAAAAGCGGCTTACACCCTAATTCCTGCTGCTGCTGGCAAAATACAGGGATTCTTCGACTCCGCTGCGCTCCGCTCAGAATGACGGTGTTAGCTTAGGTGTTGACTAATGGCTCACGGTGATGATGGAGAAGATAGCTTGCGGCGGTGAGCTTTTTCCGCAGTTGTCACTCTTTCAGAATAGCAAGCGGAGAGAATCTAACCGGCAGATTTTATGGCCTGTATCTACCGTATTTATAGCCACTTGCATAACATGAGGTCTTGACAGCTACTCGACCTCGTTCTTAGCGCGATAGCCATCGCGGGCGATCACAGAGTACTTCAAGGGCTTGTGTTTCTCGTCCTGCATCTGCAGGGGATGGCCCTCATTGTCGACCAGCTTCACCTCGACGCGGCGATAGGAGCCGTCGTTCTTGTTGTTGGTCGGCCGGTAGGTGAGGACGTACTGATTACGGATGGAATCGTTGATCTGCGAAAAGATATCGGGCAGCGCACCCTGAAACATGGGGTTGAAGCTGAGTCCGCCGGTCAATTTAGCGAAGGTCTTCATCTGGTTGTCGGCCTGAAGATAGTCGAGGCGAGCGATGGATCCCATGCCACCGCGGGCGTCGACAAGCTCACGGACGAGGGCTCCGGTTCCAATCGTGAAGATGGTGACGTTTTGTGCCGCTTTGACCTTGGCGAGAATCTTGTCGAGGGTGAGCTTCGAGAAGGTGTCACGGCCGGTTCCGATGAGGATGATGTACTTGCGACCCTCGATGCGACTGGTCCGGTCAAGCGTCTCGTAGAGGGCATCGAAGAGGTTGGTGTCGGAGAAGCCTGGAATGATGAGCGACGAGAGCGCATTGCCGACGATCTGCTTGTTGTTGGTGAAGTCGGTAAGGATATGGGTCCGGAGGTCATAGGTGACGACGGCGACGTAGTCGTCCGGGCGAAGGGTGTTGAAGAAGCTGAAGGAAGCGTTCTGCATGTCGCGGATGAAGTAGTAGCTGTTGGCCGCGAACTCCAGGAGCATGACCGCAGTAATTGGAGCCTGGGCCATACGAACGCTGGTGATGGTTTGAGGAACGCCGTCCTCGAGGACAAGAAAGTTAGGGGCTTTGAGGCCAGGGACAAACTGATGGGTCTTGTCGAGGATGACGTTCACGTCGAGGTTGACGATAGGGACGTCGACCCGGATGGAGTAAGTCTCGTTATTCGGATTCTTGACCTTAGGCTCAGGAGGGGCGACGGGGGCAGGGGGTGGCGCCTCTTCCTCCTTCTTCTTCTTGATGACGATAGGACCGGTGTCGGTCTGAGGCCCCGCGGAGTCGTCCGCGGGCTGCTGGGGCGGCGGAGTCTGCTGCTGGGGCGCCTGCGCGGCTGCGGGAACAAGGCCAAGACTGAAAAGGACAAGAAAAGCAGGAACCGCACGACGAATTCGCAAGAAAGAGATCATCATCTGCAACTGTACTCCGTCCAATTGGACGATAGAGAGGCAAGATGGGCAACAGCCTTTGCCTCTACGGATGTGTTTTATACCACAGAGAGAAAACCGGGGATTCGTTCGGCTACGCTCAGGGCAGGCTCGAAGCGAGAAAAACAGACAAGGGCAAGAACAAAGGCAAATACAGGGATCTCTCCGCTCCGCCGCGCGATGAAGCTACGTGCCTCCTGTCGAGATGACGTGGTGTTCAGGTTCCGATTTCCTCCCCTTCGCGGTCTGAATTCCTACACTTCTGCACTGAGACAGGTCCGCGTTGCCGGGCAGCCGCTTCTTCCAGCGCGGTGTGCGCGAGTACATCCTGTCCACCTGAGACGTCCAAAGAGTAAGATCCGATTTTGGCCTTTCCCTAGAGGAGGACGACCGGAGCTCCGCGCTGGTGTTGCGGCTGCGCAAGCTCTAGTCTTGTAGACGTGATCAGCAAGCAAAAGACGCGGTGGTTGATGTACAGCCTGATGGCTGCGGTCCAGGGGATCGTGTGTCTTCCCGGAGCGCAGGCGCAGGGGATGAACTCGACTGCAACGGCAAGCGCGGCGGCGGTATCCCTGCCGCCCACAGCGGCGGCGGCGATGGGTGGTTCCGGGGAGACGAAGGTCTTCCCGCTGAGCCAGTTGAAGCGCGGCATGAAGGGCGTCGCGTACACGGTCTTTGAAGGCGTGAACCCGGAGCCGATGCAGGTGGAGATTCTGGGGGTTCTCAAGGACTCCCTTGGCCCCGGACGGGATATGATCCTGGCCCGGCTATATGGAACCAAGCCGGAGTTTACCGGGGTGGTCGCGGGAATGAGCGGGAGCCCGGTCTACATCGACGGGAGACTTGTGGGAGCTCTCAGCTACAGGATCGGACAGTTCAGCAAGGAGCCAATTGCGGGCATCACCCCGATTGAGCAGATGCTAGAGGTGCGGGACGGCGAGGTGCGCCCGGCGGCTGCCCGGGGGATAAAGGCTGCTCCGGAAGAGGCGACCGCAACCGGTCTGCCTGCAGTGAATGCGGGAGCGGGTGTCCAGATGCAGGCGATGGAGACGCCACTCGTCTTCAGCGGT